>Ga0316207_10004069_pt1 | contig 13034 bp, 9 predicted proteins | sample 6weekpyrite_MG_FD_204943 | JGI IMG/M metagenome (GOLD analysis project Ga0316207, IMG submission 204943) | Microbial mat bacterial communities from mineral coupon in-situ incubated in ocean water Damariscotta River, Maine, United States -... | ecosystem: Environmental > Aquatic > Marine >... | reverse complement strand
GGAAAACGGCCCTGACGTTTTTGCACACTTCAGTGCAATCACTGGTTCTGGCTTCAAAACTCTTGCTGAAGGTCAGAAAGTTGAGTTCTCTGTAACTCAAGGTGCTAAAGGCCCACAAGCTGAAAACATCGTAGCGCTTTAATTTAAATCGCTATTTGGTCGATTCCCTAGGGTATCGACTACTCCTTTGTTAGTGATAACAGAGGATAAAGGGCAGGACTGAGGTTTTGCCCTTTTTTATTGCCCGGAAACTTATTCAAAATTACGTCGACCATTCTCTTCCGGTCGCTAGCAGGCTCTTAATTTCCTTGTCAGAGCATGCATCACAACAAGGTAAATAGCATGAGCCAGTTACAATTCTCTAATTTAAACCTCGCCCCGGCATTGCTCGATAATCTGGTTTCTTTGCAATACCAGCAGATGACAGAAATTCAGGCGCAGAGCTTACCGTCGATACTGGAAGGCAAAGATGTTATCGCGCAGGCTAAAACCGGTTCAGGCAAAACAGCGGCTTTTTCGCTGGGCTTGCTCGAAAAGCTTGATGTTCAGCGTTTAGAAATACAGTCATTGATTCTGTGTCCTACCCGGGAACTGGCTGATCAGGTGGCAACAGAGGTTCGAAAATTAGGCCGTAATATACCCAATATAAAAGTTCTGACTCTATGTGGTGGTATGCCGATAGGGGCGCAAATCAGCTCTTTACAGCATGGTGCACATATCATCGTGGGAACACCTGGCCGGATTGAGGATTTGTTGCGAAAAAACAAACTGAATCTTGATGAGATAAAGACGCTGGTACTGGATGAGGCGGATCGTATGCTTGATATGGGGTTTCAGAGTTCGCTGGAATCAATTTTTGAAGCAATGCCGGACAGACGTCAGACGCTCTTATTTAGCGCAACATTTTCAGCGCAGGTTCAGGCTATTGCTAATCGTATTCTACAAAACCCGGTATCGGTTGAGATAAAAGCAACGCATGACAGTGCAACGATTCAACAGCATTTATACAAAGTAGGAGAGGTTGATCGGTTGACTGTGGTCAGATTGCTGTTGATGCATTATCAGCCAGAATCATCCGTTATTTTCTGTAAAACCAAAAAAGAAACCACAGAAATCGCCGATGAATTACGCCGATATGGTTTTAATGCACTGGCATTAAATGGTGACCTTGAACAGCGTGATCGTGATCAGGTGCTGGTCCGGTTTGCGAATAAAAGTATATCGATACTGGTGGCTACCGATGTGGCAGCGCGCGGACTTGATATCGAAGCGCTTGATCTGGTGATTAACTACCAGCTGGCACATGACACTGAGGTTCATGTGCACCGCGTTGGTCGAACAGGGCGAGGGGGTAGTAAAGGCATCGCCTGTACTTTATACGATGAGAAAGAGCATTATAAATTGGCACAGTTAGAGGAATATCTGGGGCATCGTCTAAACATAGAATCATTACCGGATTTTGATGTGCTGGATAAAGATATTTTTAAAGCAGCAATGACGACGCTACGCATCGATGCCGGTAAAAAACAGAAGATCAGACCCGGAGATATACTTGGTGCGCTGACCGGTGAAAATGGTATTGATGGCAAACAGGTTGGAAAAATACAGGTTACCAATAGCTGGTCTTATGTCGCCGTGGATCGTAATGTGGTTAACAAGGCGCTAAAGAAACTGCAGGAAGGAAAACTAAAAGGAAAATCTTGCCGGGTAAGAAAAATATAAGATTAGTGTGGAAAATTCGGATGTGTCAAAAATATCATAACTGATTAGAATTAGAGTCAAAATATTTGCTGCAGAGGCGCGGAGTCGCAGAGGAAAATAAAAGTCTTAAATATACCTTTGACTTATTATAGTGCTTATGCATTTTTACCTAAGTGTTACTTACAGCAAAAGCCTTTCTCTGCACCTCCGCGTCTCTGCGGCAGGTTTGTATTTGACTTTGAGTTTTATGTATCGGGAGGAGGCATAGGTAAGCCTGCTAATTTGCATATTTCATGTGTCGGATCCTGAGGGAATAATCCATAAATATGTTTTTCATAATCTTTCTGTTTGTGGAAGTGTTCACCTTTGTGTTTGCCCAGTGTCTTAACAACAGTATGCATTGTGGGCGCTACCATTTTTTCTTCATGGTAATCACGGAAATACCAGATTAGTTCCCAGTGGTCATTGAATAATTTAACACCATCATGATCAGCTACCTGCTCTGCAAACTCTTCACTCCAGTCATCCAGGTGATGCAGGAAACCCTGTTCATTTGTTTCTATCGCTTTATTATTAACATTAAAATGCATATTAACTTCTCCAAGAATTTATAAAGTTGGTCAATGCAAACTATCTCCTCTACTTAGTGTTTAAAAACAACTCTTTTAGTATATGCATAATTAAAATATTTGATTGATAAATTTTGTCACCATTAATTGGATAAATGATGAACGGTAGGTCTAAGCATCTGTTTTTAAGAAAAAAAGCTGCTCTAATTATATTTTCTTATCAATGGAATTCAGTGAACTTATTGATTAGTGTATTAATAGTAAGGTATTTGTTTAATCTGTGTCATCTTCATCTTCATCGTCAAAGACAGGTTTACATATAGGAGGCTGGTTATCTGCACATTGGCAGCCATGCTCATCACAATGGCAATCACTGCTAATATATTCGCACTCAGGTTTTATCTGACATTGCTCTTTTGGCTGAGTTATCTGTACAAAGCCCTTTTCACACGGGTTTTTAGATTGTCGGCAAATTAATGAGTCATTGTCCTTTTCAAGTATACAGTTTGTCGATGCAAGGCATTCAGCGTTGCTTAATTTCTCACAAGCATGAGAAAGCATACTTTCCTTGTTATCTGCTAACGAACTTGTTGGTGATGAGTCAATCAATGCGGATAATCGCTGAGACTCTGAACGTTGATATTCAGCCTTTTGTTTTTGTCTTAGTTTTTGTTGTTCGCTCAGGCGTTTTTTTTCTTCATGACGACGGCGTTTTGATTCTCGTTTTATTTCTTCATAATGGCGATGTTTTAATGCCTGTTGTTTTTTATAATCCATCTCCTGTTTTCGTACCGAAGGTTTTGCTTTTAGTACAGGAGAATGCACAATAGTGCTTTCTGAATCCCGAGTTATTGCTTGTGATTCTGATTCGATTAATATTTCTTCGGCCGGTTGCATACTCATTTGAGAAGTTACATCAGTGCTGTTCTGTTTTTTCGGTATGCTGTTTGGTGATAGCGACTTACTAAGTTGCTGCTCAGCAGTTGGCAATATGACTTCTTCAGGGTAGTCGAACTGTATTTGAAGAATGACGCTAATGCTGATAACAAGAACTGCAGCCACAGCCAGTGAATGAGAGGATAACAATGTTTTAAATATTTTCTTTGCAGGCCAGTGAATAATATTGTCAGATTTCTTTCTTGCTGCATTTAGAATGTTTTTATTGAGTTCGTCAGACGGTTGTTCAACTGAACCATGCTGATATAAAGAGGCAATGACCTCGTCGTGATGTTTGTTGTTATCTGGCTCAGTCATAACATTCACCCGGCAGCCATTCGCGTAGTTTTTTCATCGCGTATCGCAAACGGCTTTTAAACGTTTCATGACTGGTTTTAGTTATGACGGCAAGGTCTTCAATGCTTTTATTGGTATCGTGTTTTAGCACAAAAGCTTCTTTTTGTTCATCAGGGAGCTGTAGCACCAGTGCCTGTAATAGTTCGATACACTTTTCAAGTTGTGTTTTTGTATCGGGCTCAGGGTTATTCGACTTCATTGATTCGGCTTCAAAGGAGTCATGTCTATTTTCATTGCGGACAATCGACTTTCTGGAATTATCAATGAGTTTGTTGCGAGCTATCTGATATAGCCAGGTCGAGAATTTTGATTCATTTCGAAATTGTTGTTTATTGTTGATAACACTGATCCAGACTTCCTGAAATATTTCGTCTGTTATGTTGGTTGCGTTATTGCATTGTCTTAATATAAACCGGTACAGTGCATCTTTATGCTGTAGATATAAAGTATCAAAAGCAGATGCATCACCGTTACAATAGGATGTCAGCAGATCTTCATCGCTGATGATATCAGTGTTATCTGTATTGCTGTCGATGTTTTGTTGTCGATTAACTTTCATATTCTTGTTATCAGAGCCTGATTTTTTCAGGCTCTGATATCTTACCATTATTAATTCGTAGCTGTAATATTAAGTGTGTTTGCTAATTTTACTAGCTGTGTAAATTCACTTCTGTAGCCAAAGCGGTCTTTACCTCTGGCATTTACTGAGAGATCAATGATCTGTTGATAGGAAAAATTTTTCTGATGTTTTCCACTCTTAAGCATTTCTGCAAAACCGATAACACTACTGGCAAAACGGAAATCATCACTGGTGCTACTGATTTTGTTTTTAATACTAGTCGTTGCTACAGGCTGAGAAACTAACTGACTGGTGCTGGCTTCAGGGGTTTTATATCTGATTTTTACAAAAGCCAGTTCATCAGTGTTGTTATCATGGGTGCTTTTCTGAGGCTGATAACGTAAAGGATCAATTTGTCTTTTTTTCTTGTTGTTAAGCACCAGTTCATAAAAAGCAGTTACCGTATGTCCTGCACCGATTTCACCCGCATCTACTTTATCGTTGTTAAAATCTTCCTTATTTAATCTTCGATTCTCATAGCCAATCAAACGGTATTCAGCGACTACGGCAGGGTTAAACTCAATCTGGATCTTGACATCTTTAGCCACCGTTTTAAGGCTGGATGATATTTCATCAACCAGTACTTTATGTGCTTCTTTTAAACTATCGATATAGGAATAGTTGCCATTAGCTGCATTTGCCAGCTGTTCCATCAAATGATCATTATAATTGCCGCTACCAAAACCCAATGTACTCAGGCTGATACCCGTTTTACGCTTCTTCTCGACCAGATCTTTTAGTTGATTAAAATTTACAGTACCAACATTAAAGTCACCATCTGTTGCGAGCAAAATACGGTTGATTCCACCTTTTATATATCCCTGTTGAGCAACCTGATAAGCAAGCTGAATACCGGAGGCACCATTAGTAGAGCCGCCTGCACTGAGACGTGATAAAGCCTGGTTTATCTTTGCTTTATATTGTCCCGAAGTGGGTTCTAAAACGACGCCACTGGCACCGGCATAAACAATCAGTGATATTCTGTCTTCTGTTCGCATTTTTGATACTAATAATGACAGAGATTTTTTTAGTAAGCCCAGTTTATTGGCTGATGACATTGAACCTGATACATCAATTAAAAAGACCAGATTAGCTGCAGGTAATTCTTTAGCATCAATATCCACTGCTTTGATGCCAACCTGCAGCAGATGATGTCCTTCTGACCACGGGCTGGGGCCGACTTCTGTTTGCGTTATAAATGGCGTCGTCTGATCTTTGCTGTCTTTGTAATCATATTTGAAGTAGTTAAGCATTTCTTCAACCCGAACAGCATCTTTAACGGGAAGCGTACCGCTACTGATAAGACGACGGATGTTGCTATAGCTTCCGGTATCTACATCGATAGAAAAAGTAGAAACTGGTTCAGTTGCGGTTTGTTTTACGGCATTACTTTCGTAATGGGCATATTTTTCATTATCCTGAATATTAGTATGAGCATAATACCCATTACTGAACATGTTTTGAGCAGGACGTGAGTACCTGCTGACAGATGACTTCATTTTGGCCATCATGCGATGAGATTCATAGTGCTGTTTTCTTTCTTTTTCAGCTTTATGTTGGCGAGCCATGCGTTGTTTATGAGCATATCGTGTTTTATCTGCCAGTGATTCTGCAACACTAGCTGAGCTTGTTTGAATTTGTGGTTTAACAGCAGTCGTGCTGTTGTGGTGAGACTTTACTGATTGCTCAATAGATTTGCTGTTTGTGGCTGTATGCTGTGTGCTGCAGGCTGAGACGAGCAGAGTAACCGCCAGACTTGTTATTAATGGTGTATATTTTAATTGAGTTGTTTTCATTGTTATATCCTCTGAATATTGGTTTCATTACTATAGACGTGGGCCTGACCCTAAAAGGGTTAAACTTATGAAAGTATTTTTTAAGTATCTGATTTATATATATAATTTATAATGATCATGAGATAAGGAGCTGAGCTTGACAGAGGTTAAATCACCATGTGTACGCAATTGTTGTCTCGATGAAGATGATGTTTGCCTTGGATGTTGTCGTACGCTGGATGAGATAAAAAGCTGGCAGTCTCTGTCGGAGCAGGAAAAGCGTGAAGTGCTTAAGGTTTGCAGGCAACGACAACAACAGCGATCATATTAACCAGGGGTTTATCAGGATTCATCGATGGAAAAAATCAATTTAATGGCATTGCGCCATTCAGCCTTTTATTCGCCGTATTTAATGACGTTTGCCGGCCCGTTTTTAAAAGAGCAAGGTCTGGATCCGTTTTATAAAGTAGCCACAGCAGGATGTGGTGTAGATGAAAGCATTCTGAATGACAGTTGTCATGTCGCCCAGTCAGCTGTCGCAACCCGTTTTGCAGGTCTTGAAGCTGGTGAAGATAGCAATATTGTGCATTTTGCACAGATCAATGCACGAGACGGTTTTTATCTGGCTGGGCGTGAACAAGACACCACGTTTAACTGGCAAAAACTAAAAGGTAAAAAAATACTGGTTGATCATTTTTTTCAGCCTTATGCCATGCTCAATTACGCGTTATACAAAAATGGCATGTCGATGTCAGACTTTGAAGTTATTGATGCCGGTTCGGTCGATCAGATAGAGCAGGCCTTTCGAAATGGTGAGGCTGATTATCTGCATATGCAGGGGCCGTATCCACAGCAGCTGGAAGCAGAAGGCCTGGCTTCTGTTGTAGCTTCGGTTGGCGAGCAGGTTGGTGATGTGGCGTTTAGTAGTCTGTGTGCAGATAAAAACTGGTTAACAAGCGATATGGCACGGGCTTTTCTCAGGGCATATCAAAAATCCATGGATTATGTCATTGAGGCACCAGCAGAAGAAATTGCGGTAAGAGAAATAGAAGCGGGTTTGTTTCCAGACACCGATCCAGCCGTGCTGAGTGCTACGATTCAGACTTATAAAAGACTGGGCTGCTGGCAATCAGATACAATAATTACCCCGCAGGCAATTGAAACACTACAGAATGTATTTCTGAAAAGTGGCCATATTTCAAAGCGTTATGATTATAATCAATTGGTAGCAAGTATTAAAAATGTAGACTAGGTCACTTTTATCTGGAGTGATGCAGATTAAAATTTAACGATTTTTCCGGTAGTCAAAAAATAGCAGAATCTGGGTAAATATCTCTGGAAAAAATGCTTGATTAGTCTATAACTTACAGTTGATAAGCTTATTTGATACTAACCGTGATTTTTGGCCGGCGTAACTAGTATTTAACTGGTTTAAATCAATAATCAATAATGCTATGATTCGACTGTTAGTTATTGAAAACTAACAAGATTTTTATAATGATATATCTACTAAATAGATAAAAAATGGACCAGCAGAGTTTAATTTAACGTAAACACATAATTTACAAAAAATACAACATGGACTGTAATGATTATGAAGTTAATTAAATTTAATAAGATGCTTTCCAAACCACATAAATTTATATAGTGAATTAAATATGAAATGGACTAAAGCAGTTGTATTGCTTCTGATACTATCAACTCAGGCATGTATACCAAACCTTAAAAAAACAAAAGCTCCGGCTATCCCTGCATGGGCGACTTTACCGCCGGCGGATACGACACAAAGTATTTATGGAGTAGGTAGTGCTTTTTCTTTTGCTGAGGCAAAAAAAGTAGCAATGAAATCTATTTCAGAAAAGCTGATCACAAAAATTAGCAGTCAGACAAAAAGTGAGCTAAGTCAGTTTAATTCGAGTGTTTCTCGTAATATTAATCAACAGATAAATGTCAGTACTGTTGAAACGCAGCTAAGTGGCGTACAGGTTGTTAAGTCTAAACAGGTTAAGAGTGAGTTCTTTGTTCAGGTGGTAATGTCACGACCTGCATTTATTAAAAGTACGACTAGCCGTTTTAATGAACAGGACCAGAAAGTCAGGCGTGCAGTAAATTCGCTGTCTAAACAAAGTAAATTGCAACAAATGATTTCTGTTAATAACGTCATGTCTGCGATTGCTAAGGCAAAGGGCTTGCTGCGTCTGTTAGAGGCGGCAGGTAGCTCACATAATGTTGATAAGCATGTAAAGTATTACAGTGATGTTGCAGCTAAGGCGAAAGACATTCGATATAAAGTGCGCTTTAACGTACGTGCAGCACAAGGCATGCAAAGTGTTGCGCAGAAAATTGTAAGTTTATTACAGGCAGAAAACCTGTCGGCAACATCTAAAAATGGAAACCGTGGTGATATTAATATCAATGTATCAGGGCGCTTCAAAAATACTGTTGTTTTCTCGCAATATTTCTCACAGTTAAAAGTTAATTTAAAAATCAGTGATAAAAATGGCCGTGTGGCAGCAGTTAAAAACTTTGATACTTCGGGTTCATCCTTCAGAAATCATTCTGAATCATCTGAAAAAGCAATCAGTGAAGTAGAAGCTGCTTTTAAGAAAAAAGGCATGTTCGCATCACTGGGTCTGATTAAAATTTAAAAGAATCAAAACTTAACGATAAGCAGATTATGAAATTAGGAGTATTAAAATGAAAAAAATTGTTGGAGCACTTTTAGCCTCTACCTTCCTTACAGGGTGTATTGGAGGGGCGAATATTAAGAGTGTAGATGCTTACACAAAACGCCCATTGGTAAAAGCTAGTATCATGCCAACCACCGATCAGTTAAAAGGAGCTAAGACACGTGTTGTGGTACTTGATATATCCAATAACAACATTGGTGTTGCGAAAAAGGCAAGCTTAGGTACTGCTATCAGAGGTAAAGTTGAAAGCATGTTAAGTGATGCAGGTGTTGAGTTGATAGACCGTAGTCTTGCCGCTAAATTACAAAAAGAAATCACTCTTGCTGAAGTTAAAGGTAAGTCAAAGGTTAATTATAAAGGTCCTAAAGTAGCTGACTATACTATTTCAGGTAATGTAGTAGCGGCTAACTATACACAAAGATATTCAGCTTCATCGACCTGGTATGATAAAAAAGGCCGTCGTCATTACAGTCCGCCAAGCTGTAACTATTCTGTTCAGTTCGAAGGTGTTCTGAAAATCCATGAGCTGCCATCATTACGTTTAGTTGACACTATCAAAATTACAGACACAGAGAGCAAGAGTCAGACACTGAGAAGATACGCTTCACGTTGCCATCGTTTTAGTCAGTCGCAGCTTAACGGTTTAGCCATTGGTGCCGGTGTTGATGCGGTTTATGAATCAAAAGTTCAGTTACAGAATAATTTTTCACCACGTGGTTATATTTCTGAATACCGTGTAAAAGGTAGTGAGCATATTTTCAGAATTACCATGGGTAAACTGGCAGGTGTTAAAGAAGGTCAGGTTGTTAATGTTATTAAGCTTGTATCCGATACTGATGGTCTAACCAATGAGACGACTATCGAAGATAAAATTCATACTGAAGCTGAAGTGAGTAACCAGATTGGCAAAAAATACTCATGGATTTCTGTTGATGATGCTGCAAAAGCCAAGCAAATTCGTTTGGGTGATGTGGTGAAGGTTAAATTCGAAGACAGTCTTATGGATAACCTGAAGAAAATGTTCTGATCCTTTTTGGAACAGAATAAAAAAGAGCCGCATAGCGGCTCTTTTCTTTGAAAAAATTAAATATCAATTTACGTGACAATTACTATGCGAATCGCATCCAGACGCAAAGTCGATGACTCCAGTGCCTCATTGAGTGCATCACGCTGAGTTTCGAAGTAGTTAAGTTCTTCATCACGTACATTTGGGTTAACTTTCTTAAGTACTTTTAAACGAGAAATCTCAGCTGATAAAGTCTGTTCGGCTTCTTTGTGTGCTGCCGCAAGAATCCTCGGGGCTTGTTGTTTAGCCAGTTGCTCGCTGCTGCTGATCAGGTCGCGTATTTCAGACCCATAGGCATTGATGACCTGCACGGCCATTTTTTTCTTAATAAACTCTCTGTTCTGAGCAATGTATCTGAAAGAGACGATATCATTACAGTCTTTTTTGTTTGAATCGATCAGTGTACGAATGCTGGTAGCCGGTAAATAGCGACTGGATTGTAATTCTGAATTGCCTGCAGTTTCTAAAATAAATACGCATTCAAGTAACATAGTGCCGGCATTTATTTTCGGGTGCTTTATTGATGTAACGGCAGTATTACCTTGCTCATTATTCAACACCAGATCCATAGCGCCTGCTACCATCGGGTGTTCCCAGGTAAGGTAGTGCATATCTTCATTACTAAGTGCCGTGTCCCTGTCCCATGTTATGGTCATACCCTCTTCATACAAGCCAGGAAAGTTATTATTTTGCATGTGCTCACTGGGTCGGATAACCATGCTGTTCATGCCATGCTCTTCGCTCTCGATATTAAAGCAGTCAAAGACTTCTTCGAGATAAGGCAGAATAGAGCCATCATCATCAGCTTCGATTGCCTGTGCAGAAATTTTATCTGCTATATGCGGACGACAGGAGTTATATTCGAGCAAACGATCCCGGCCTTTGTGCAGAGCATCGGTTAATGAGGTTCTTTTTTGTTTACTGTCTTCAATCAGTGAGATTCTTTCAACATGATCAGATTCACCGTGGTGCAGTGCTTTTGTCAGTGAAGTTTCGACATGGCTATATACGCTGTGACCAATAGGGCAGGTGTGAGCAAAAGCATTCAGGCCCTGATGATAAAAATCGAACATAGTATGTTGTGCGGTTTCTAATAAATAGGGTACGTGAATTTGAATTGTTTGCTGCTGTCCTATCCGGTCAAGACGACCAATGCGTTGTTCCAGCAAATCGGGGTTTAATGGCAGATCAAACAGAATCATGTGATGAGCAAACTGAAAGTTCCTGCCTTCACTACCAATCTCTGAACATACCAGTACCTGGCAACCATAATCCTGATCAGCAAAATATGCCGCAGCGCGGTCGCGTTCTATGATGCTCATGTCTTCGTGGAAGGCTGATGCCTGTATGCCTGATGATGTTCGCAGTGCATCGACAATGTCCAGTGCAGTGTCTGCACTACTGGTAATAACAAGAACTTTGCTCGGGAACAAACTGCTTAGTTTTTCTTTTAACCAGTTTATACGCGGATCGATTTGTATCCATGATGGCGCATCGTCTACGCTGGCAGCCTGATAGATAAGTTCTGGTGATAGCAGCAATTGTGCATCTGATAAAAAGTCATCTTTAAATAAATCCAGATGTGTTCTGTAATCGGCAGGGCATTGCAGAGGATATTCATTGATTTCACGTAACGGGAAGCCTTTGACGGTGTCGCGTGTATTTCTGAATAACACACGACCGGTACCGTGCTGGTCCAATAAGCGATCAATCAGTAGATTAGAGATTTCATTTTTATTTTCAGTCGTTAACTCATCTGATTGAAGCTGGCTGATGAGGTTTTTATTTTCTTCATCATTGTCTATTTTAAGCAGACTATCAACTAAGTCCCGATTTAATTCATGACCTTCCAGTAATGCTTCAACGGCATTGGCAATTGGCTCATAATTATTTTCTTCATTTAAAAAAGTACTTAAATCAGGAAAACGATCTGGGTCAAGCAGACGCAAACGAGCAAAGTGACTTTCTTTACCGAGTTGTTCCGGGGTTGCTGTCAGTAACAATACGCCACTGGTTTTTTGTGCCAGTTGTTCAACGCATAAATATTCTGGGCTGGGGTTCGTTTCCGACCATTGCAGGTGATGGGCTTCATCAATTATTAACAGATCCCAGCCAGCGTCCAGTGCCTGCTGATGACGGTTCGGGTTTTCAAGGAAAAAGTCCAGGTGACAGATAACCAGTTGTTCGGTTAAGAACGGGTTTTCGTATTCTACATCATCATAGGATTCATCAATCTCATCCATGCCTTCTATTGACTGACAGCGCTTCTCGTCAAACACACTGAAGTGCAGATTAAAACGACGCAGCATTTCAACCAGCCACTGGTGCACCAGTGTCTCTGGTACCACTATCAGTACGCGCTGTGCCCGTTCGGTCTGAAGTTGATGATGTAATATTAAGCCAGCTTCAATGGTTTTACCCAAACCCACTTCATCGGCTAGCAAAATACGTGGTGAATAGCGGTTAGCCACTTCGTGGGCAATATACATTTGATGTGGGATTAAACTGGTGCGAGCACCTATCAGACCGGTTAAATCTGAATTGGCATTTTTCTGGCTGTGCAGGCGAGTTTCGTAGCGCAGTTCAAACCATTTATCTTTATCGATTTGTCCGGTAAACATTCGGTCTACCGGGCGGTTTAACTGAATGAAGTTATCAAGTTCAGACTCGTTTAATTCCGCTTTTGTACCGTCTTCTTTTGTGCCTGAATAAAGCAATAAGCCGTTTTCTTCGGTCACGCTATCGACGGTGAGCTGCCAGCCTTCATGTGAGGGGATATTATCGCCCTGAGTAAAACGAACCCTTGTTAGTGGAGCGGTTTGCTGAGAATAAACCCGGGTTTCATTACTGGCCAAAAACAATACAGTAACAGTGCGCTCATCGGTAGAAATAATCGTGCCGAGGCCCATTTGAAGTTCTGCGTCGCTGATCCAGCGTTGACCGGGAGTATATGCTTGCACTGAGATGGTCCAGTAATGTTAAAAAGGGGGCGTAATGGTAGTGGATTTTAGAGATAAAATCACGACCATTTTCAAGCGATTTATGTTCAGAAGTTTATAGTTGAAAACCTGATGATTAACCAGCAAAAATCACAGACATAAAAAAACCCCGACTAGCGGGGTTTTTAGCTCACTAAAGGAAACTGTTAAATCGCAGTTACTTTAGTTGCCTGTGGGCCTTTAGGACCTTTCTCAACGTCATACTCAACTTTTTGACCTTCAGCCAGTGTTTTAAAACCACTGCCTTCAATTACTGAGAAATGAACAAAAACGTCCTGACTACCATCGTCTGCGACGATGAAACCAAAACCTTTGCTCTCGT
>Ga0316207_10004068_pt1 | contig 13035 bp, 11 predicted proteins | sample 6weekpyrite_MG_FD_204943 | JGI IMG/M metagenome (GOLD analysis project Ga0316207, IMG submission 204943) | Microbial mat bacterial communities from mineral coupon in-situ incubated in ocean water Damariscotta River, Maine, United States -... | ecosystem: Environmental > Aquatic > Marine >... | reverse complement strand
TGCTTGTAAAGCGTTTTCTTTCATTCTCCTTGCCGTTTTTCCGCTAACCTTTCCGGCTCGCGACCCGTTTGCCTTAACGAGGTGGCGCATTCTACAGCTTTGATTTTGATCGTCAACTGCTTTTTAACATTTTCTTAATATTATTTTTTAACAACCTGAAAACCCATAAAAAGCAACATTAAATAAAGCACGAGAAAGGGCTGTTACAGCAGCTTTTTTTTGTAAACCCAGGTAATTACGTTTAACAATATTCATCCCTTAAGATGATTGCCCCCGGTTCTTATTTCAATTTAATTTTTGCAATTTTTTTCTTACCCGCCTGGATTATATAATCACCCGCACTTAGGCGGTATTTTGCATCTACCACTTTCCAGTCCACTTTTACCCTGCCATTTGTAAGCATGTCTTTTGCCTGTGCAGAATTTTGTGCAAGATTGGTTTTATTAATAATTGCGGAGACCGGCATATCTTGCTGGTCACCTAATTCAACTTCCATCTCCGGTGTATCCTCTGGCAGCTCACCTTCTTTAATAATATTGCCCGCAGATTTATCCGCGTTCGCCGCAGCCTCTTCTCCATGAAATCTTGTGATTAGCTCTTTTGCTAACTCAATCTTTATCTCTTTTGGATTTCGACCATCCTCCATTTCCTGCATCAGGTTATCTATTGCAGGCAATGAACGAAAACTCAACAATTCATAATATCGCCATATCAGTGAATCCGGCATCGACACGATCTTGCTAAACATTTCCCCCGGCGCATCGGTAATGCCAATATAGTTATTTAACGACTTGGACATTTTATTAAAGCCATCCAGGCCTTCAAGCAACGGCATCATAATGATGGTTTGTGGATCCTGCCCATAATGTTTCTGTAGCTCTCTCCCCATTAACAGATTAAATTTCTGGTCTGTTCCACCCAGTTCAATATCGGCCTCCATAGCCACCGAGTCATAGCCCTGCACCAATGGATAGAGGAATTCATGAATCGATATACTTTGTTCAGCTTTATAGCGCTTCTTAAAGTCATCCCGCTCCAGCATTCTGGCAACGGTTTGTTGCCCTGCCAGTTTAATCATGCCCGCGGCCCCCATTTCTGACATCCATTCAGAATTAAAGACTATTTTTGTTTTGTCTTTATCAAGGATTTTAAAAACCTGTTGTGTATAGGTCTCCGCATTAGCCGCCACCTGCTCTTCAGTCAGTGGCGGTCGAGTTGCACTTTTACCTGTTGGGTCACCGATCATGCCGGTAAAGTCACCAATTAAAAATAACACTTCGTGACCCAGTTCCTGGAACTGGCGCAACTTGTTAATTAAAACAGTATGTCCAAGATGTAGATCTGGCGCAGTTGGATCAAAGCCCGCCTTAATTTTAAGCGGTTTTCCAGACTCCAGCTTTTTAACCAACTCGTCTTCGACAAGAATTTCTTCGGCGCCGCGTTTGATTATCGCCAGTGATTCTTCAACAGATGGCATAATGTCTCCACATCGTTACAACTTTATAAAGCATGGCGTTATACAAGAGCAACCTGAATATGGCAATAGGCAAACCATTACTTTTGACAATACTCTTCACACTATTACAGCTGAGCGCATGCACTAAAAAAACGGAAACTTCCCTATACACACAAAACCTGCCCAAAAACAGCATCACTATTGTGGCCGTGGGTGACATTATGCTTGGTGGAACCGCCGCTGAAATTCTAATCAGGGAAGGCTATGACTACCCCTTCAAACAGGTAGCCGGCTTACTCTCCAATGCGGATACTGTTATCGGAAACCTTGAAGGCCCATTAACATCGATATGCAACAGCTCGATAGATCTTGAAAAAGAGTATGTATTTCGCTCGCCAGCAGAAAAAGTCGCCCCCGCCTTAAAAAAAGCCGGCTTTAATTTACTAAGCCTGGCGAATAACCATATTCTTGATTATGGCGTTCAAGGTATGAATGACACTATAAATGCACTCAACAAACAGGGGATTAGCAGTGTAGGCGCGGGTGAAAACAGCTCCCAGGCAAGGGCTGGTCGCATTATTAATACAGACAATGGCAGACTTGGCTTTCTCAGCTACTCACTCACCTTTCCCGAGTCATTCTGGGCCACAGACACCAGCCCGGGCACCGCATTTGGCCATGAAAAACAAATCACCCTTGACATTAAGCGCCTTAAAAACCTGACGGATAACGTTATTGTATCCTTTCACTGGGGCAGAGAAAAAACCACTGAACTAAGACCATACCAGCCTAAACTGGCTAGAGCCGCAATTGATGCAGGTGCCAGTCTGGTACTAGGCCATCACCCACATATTTTACAGGCTATTGAGAAATATAAGGATGGACTGATTATCTACAGCCTGGGTAATTTTGTTTTTGGCTCCTACAGTCAGGACGCCAAAACCAGCCTTATAGCCCGAATCACATTAAATGAAGGCCGTTTTCATAGTGCCGAATTCATTCCAATCAATGTCTATAATAGTGAGGTTATTTTCCAGCCCCAAATTCTTGCCAATGCAGCTTCTGAAGCAGTTTTTGGGCATATTAACCAGCTGTCTCAGGCAACAAACACTCGATTAAATCAATTAAATTCACGCGGATACTTGCATGCTACGCAAAATAAAATACAATCTTTGTCCCGCAACAATTGATTTTCCTCGTTTTTCGAGCTATTTTATAGAAAAAAACATTGATAAATCCGTGAATTACAATAACTTTATAAACAAAGACTTTCGAAGTCGCTCGCAAACCGAGAAAAAACAACGACATCCCGCATTACGCTGGGGGCTTCTGGGTGCCGGTTGTGCAGTGATTGGTGTGGTGCTTGCGAACACAGGCACTACCAGTGAAGACAGCATTTCAATTAGCGAAATTGAAGTTATTCAGAATTTAAATGCTGAAATAACAGAAATTAAAAAAACAACCAGCAGTATTCGACTCAAATTACCTATTCCTTCTGATTATCAGGATTCCGTACAGTACACCGAAATTGAAAAAACGATTACCCCCGAACCTGTCACTGGCGCAATTGAAACTGAAGCAACAAGCACATTAACTGATAACAACAACTCAGAATGGCAACCCCTTAAGGTTAAACGCGGAGACAGTTTGTCCGTACTCTTTGATCGTGCAAAAATAAAACCCGCACAACTGCACGAGCTAATGAAGCTGGGTAATGAAACCAACGAACTAAAACGAATTCACCCTGGCGACACTATTAAAATCAAAAGTGATAATCAGGGTAATTTATTAGCTTTAAATTACCAGATAGATGGGATTCGTTATTTACAGATTGAACGTGATGATGAACAGCTAACCGCAAACATTCTTAAGCACCATATTGAAGTGCGGACAGCTTATGCAGCAGCTGAAATTGAATCATCACTCTTTTTAGCCTCTGCGAAAGCCGGGTTGTCACAAAACACGACAATGGAACTGGCCAATGTTTTTGGCTGGGATATCGATTTTGCCCTGGATATTCGCAAGGGCGACAAGTTTACCGTCATTTATGAACAACGTTTTAAGAATGGATCAAAAATAAAAGATGGTAATATTCTGGCAGCTGAATTTGTTAATCAGGGAAAAGTACATCGCGCCGTACGCTATACAGACCCTGTTACAAACTATACCGGCTACTATTCGCCTAATGGACACAGTTTACGTAAAGCATTTTTACGCAGCCCGGTTAAATTTAGCCGCATAAGCTCACGCTTCACAAATAAACGTTACCACCCCGTTTTACACCGTTTCCGTTCACATAAAGGCGTTGATTACGCAGCGGGCAGAGGCACGCCAATACGCGCTTCTGGTGACGGTAAAATCATTTATAAAGGCGTTAAGGGTGGATATGGCAGAACCGTTATTATTAAACACGGTAGCCGTTATACAACCTTATACGCTCATATGAACAGTTATAATAGAAAAATTCGTTCTGGTAGCCGAGTTAAACAAGGTCAGGTTATTGGTTATGTTGGCTCCAGCGGTTTAGCATCTGGCCCACACCTGCACTATGAGTTCCGTATAAATGGTGTACACCGTAACCCTTTAACTGTGAAATTTCCCAGCACTAAACCAATCCCAAAACGCTATCGTGATAATTTTGAGTTAACAACCAGCAGTTATCTTGCACAACTGGATGTTTTGACTCGCAATACACTGGCGTTAAACGACAACTAATGCCAGAGTTTTATATAGGCCTGATGTCGGGTACCAGCATGGATGGTATAGACACAGCGTTGGTCGAATTTTCAGATAACAATATCAAACTGGTTTGCAGCCAAAGCCACTGCATCACACAATCCCTTAAAGATAAATTAAAACTTTTGAGCCTGGACTCATCCGAGGCTAGCATTGACATGCTGGGAGAAACAGATACTGAATTAGGGCTGGTTTTTGCAAATGCTGTAAACAGCCTGCTCGAAAAATCAAATATCAAAGCAGAACAAATTACCGCAATTGGCTCACATGGGCAAACCATTCGACATCGCCCTGATATAAAAAATAGCTTTTCAATGCAAATTGGCGATGCAAATCGCATTGCCTTTAACACGGGCATTACCACAGTAACCGACTTTCGCCGAAAGGACATGGCGGCAGACGGTGAAGGCGCCCCACTGGCCCCGGCCTTCCATCAACAGGTATTTTTTTCCGAAAAAGAAAATAGAGCCGTATTAAATATCGGCGGCATCTCGAATATCACCTTTTTACCAAAAGATAAAAACCAACACTGCTTTGGATTTGATACCGGCCCGGGCAATATGCTGATGGATGCCTGGATTCAGAAACATAAAAATAATGCGTTTGATAAAAATGGACAATGGGCCGCCAGTGCTTTAGCTGATGATAAATTAGTAGCGCAGCTGATGCGGGATAGCTTTATTTCAGCAGCGCCTCCCAAAAGTACCGGACGAGAACATTATCATCTGCAATGGTTAGAACAGCATCTAAGCCAGTTCCCTGACCTTAGTACTGCCCAGGTTCAGGCGAGCTTAAGTCGGTTTACCTGTGAGAGTATTACTTATGCTGTTCAACACAATATTCCAGAAATAAATACATTAATTGTTTGCGGAGGTGGTGCACATAATAACCACTTAATGAAGCAGCTTTCTAGTCGACTAGCAGAGATTAAAGTAGAGTCGAGTGATGCTTTCGGCATTTCCCCAGACTGGGTAGAGGCCATTGCTTTTGCCTGGCTGGCGAGGCAGACACTTAACAATCAGCCGGGCAATGTTCCCAATGTCACCGGGGCAAATCGAGCCCTTGTTCTTGGTGCCATCTATCCTGCTTAATTTAGATTAAGCCCAGGTAGCACTTACCTGAAGCCAAATTAATAAACAAAATACTTGCCACAGAGACGCTGAGCACAAAGAATAAGTTCAAGCATAAACCGGGTACTTTAAGGTGCACGGAGAAACAGAAATATTTATTCCACTAAACAATAATATATTTCTCTGTGTTCTCCGTGCCTCTGTGGCAAGTATTTTTTATGTGCAAATAAACCCTAATGCAATTTATCAGGATGGCAGGAAGTCAATAGGATACTTAACTGTCACCGTTTCCGAATTACCGGGTTTAAAGCGGAAGAGTTTCACACGCGCAATCAGCTTTTTCTCCAACTTCGGATTATTTAGATCGCTAGAGAGAATACGCGCCTTCGTTACCGAGCCATTAGGTGCAATAGTCAACTCAATAACCACCTTGCCCTGTAGCGTAGGATCTTTTCTTAAAGCCCTGTTGTAAATCTTGTAAATCGCACTCTTATTTTTCTGGAATACCTGCTCAATTTCATACTCTGGACGAATGCTACGACCACTTTTACTTTTTCTTGTGGGTTTGGATGCTGGTCCCGTATCAATATTACTACTTACCTTAGTCGTTTTCCTTGAGGCTAGCTTTCCACCACCTGTTGACTTACTCAACTGACTATTTTTAATACCACCACTGCTTTTCATGGCAGTGCTGCTAATCACAGGACTAGTAAAATCCTGGGTTTTTGTTTTTCCAGACTTGCTTAAGGATTGATCGTCTATCTCAGCCAGATCAAAACTATCACGCAAATCATTTAACTCAGAGGCCATTGACATAAGGCCACTACTGGCAGCCGTTTTCTTGGCCGCCTTCTGTTTTTTAGTTAGGTTTTTCTTAACCGGTTTTTTAATCGGTTTTTTAATCGGTTTTTTCTTTTTGGCTTTCGGCTTTTCCTTCGCCTTAGGCTTAGGCTTGGCTTTTGGCTTAACCGGTTTAGGCACTGGTGGAGGCGGCAATTTTCGCTTCTCCATAATCATTTTTGCGAGTCTGGGGGAAACTGTTTTTAGATCTTTTTTAACCGGTTCAGAGGTTGGTAAAAAAGGTACTACAGCACCAAAGATGCCAAAAACAATAACACTGACCAACAGTATTTTTAAAAACCGTCGATCATTCGCGCTTTGAACCCAGGGTAAAAAAGGTTCATCCCAGGTATTTAATCTGAATGTACTCAAGTTTTATCTGCCGCTTTCTTTTTATTAACCGCCAGAGAGATATCAGCAAAATTTGCTGATGCACTGGTAATCATTATTTTTTTAATCAAAATATAGGGCACATCTTTATCGCCCATTATGGTGATACCCTTTTTCATCATCTTTTTAGCTTTCTCAGAACCTTTATTTCTTAGCTCGCCCTTTAATTGACCTTTTAAAGCATCCAGCAGTGGAATTATTACATTATTACTACTTTTAATTACACGATCGATACTCGCCACTTTTTTGCCCTGAATCAAAATATCATTATTACCTATAATAATTACGATATTTTCTTTTGGTAATTTATCCGCCGTCGATGCAGGTAGTTTAATATTTTTTGGTGTTGGCAATATATCTGAATTTGCCGCACTCACCAGCAAAAAAAACACCAGAATAGTGAATATATCCATCAACGACACCATATTCAGGGATGCACTTTTGTCATTTCGACGTGCATGATGTCGTTGCATTCTTTTTGCGCGGCTTGATTCTCTCATTTCTTAATCCTGCTTATCGTTTAGCTGCATCGCCAATAGAAATATTGGGGAACAATTCAGCGACAACGACCTCACCATCCTGTAACGTTTCAAACTCACGTACCGTATCCATCACCTGCACCAGAGTGTCATAGGGCGTATATGGCTCAGATAATATTGTGATGCTCGTTTTCTCAGGAAATTTAAATTTAATAATTCGTAAAGTCTGGTTTAATAAAACATAGTTATAACCACTTTGTGTTATCGGTATATGCTTTATCATGCCACCTTGAGTATCAGACAAATCCAGGGCCTTTTTACGCACTGTTACCTGCAACTGAAATTCAGGCTTTTTATTATCCTGTTTAGCTGAGCTCATACCGGGTAACTTAAGATCAAGAATACTGATATTGGTAAACACCGCGCTCATTAATAAAAATGGCACCAGCACAACCATCAGGTTCATGAAAGCCGTAATATCCAGCTCAACTTGCGCTGACTTTTTAACACGCTTGTGACGTCTTGAAGGCATAATAGATACGCTTACTGTTTTATCATTATCAGGTTTATAAACTTGATTGTTGCCATTTCCAGGCTATCCACAATTTCAGTGGTTTTTGTCTGCAAAATAGAGAAAATAATAATTAGAGGTATAGCAACCGCCAGACCAAATGCAGTTGTGTTCATGGCAACAGAAATACTGCTGGATAAAATTTCAGCTTTTAATGATGGATCAACCTGGGCAACCGCTGTAAATGCTTTGATCAAACCGGTGATAGTACCTAGCAGGCCTAGTAAAGTCGCTATATTGGCAAACATAGCCAGATAATGCGTACGCTTTTCCAGTCGGGGAATTATTTCCATCAGACTTTCTTCCATCGCCATTTCAATCTGGTCGCGCTCCGGTTTAATTTTTAAACGCGACAGCCCCAGACTTAACATCTGACAGATAGCAACTTTTGATCGAGATGTAATCTGGTACACCTGATTTAAATCACCCTCTTTTAATAACGGCATTAATTTTGAGAGTAAGCGGCGATTATTATATTTAATCGCTGTCAGATACAGGTATCGCTCAACCGCAATAGCCATTCCAAAAGCCAGCACCGCCAGAATCGGGTACATAAATGACCCGCCGGTTTGCATAAAATTGACTATTTCATCGTACATTTTAATCTCCAGTATTATTCTTTGTAGATGGTCGCCTTACTCGGCGCCACTTATTAATTAATTCTTTTTGAATTTCTTCAGCCTATTCCTGTAGCGTTTCTGTTACAACAGACTCCGCCTGTAATACACCCTGCTGCTTAATAACCTGTTTATAATATTGCCGCCTTAATATCGTTTGTCGATCAATAGGCTTTAAAGCATCATCAATTAAACTCGACAGGGGAAGCTCAACCATTTCAGGTAGATCAGCCTGCTTCCAGGGCAATATATAAAGCACATTGGGTAATTCTTTATTGCCTATAATCGACATAGCTTCCATATTAATGCTTTCTTCCGCAATGACCAGATGCAGACTCATTAGCGACCACATTACGATAAATAAGTTAATATAGTATTTCATGATTTATTATTCTTCGCTATACGACGTTTTATTTCTATAATCCACTTTGAGACTTTAGCGTCTTTTTTCTTAAGCTTAGACTGGTAAATTTCATATTGCTCCAGTGCCGGCTCAAGATCATATAAATACAAATCCAGCAAAATACCTAAATTTAAATGTGCAATGGCATATTCTGAATTTTGCTCAATCGCTTTTTTATACATCGTTAATGCAGAATCAAAATCACCATTTAAACGCGCTATAACCCCCAGGTGATTGTAAGACACTGGATTAACCGGGCTAATTTCTATCGACTTTTTAAAACTTGTCTCGGCAGCAGATCGATCTTTTAGCCTCAACTGCTGCAAACCCAAATTAGTAAATGCGGGAGCAAACTTAGGGAATTCACTAATCGATTGCTCAAATAACTTAACGGCCCACTTTGACTGACCTTTTTGCGCGGCCTTTAAACCATTAATATAGGGTTTCGGAACATCATTCCATGCATCATCCTGCTTAGGTGTAGATGTACCCGCCGCACCATCACCATTTATTGAAGCACAGGACGTAAGTGTTAACAACAAAACACTTATATAAACTGAAAAACTAATGCGTAATAAGAACATATGACTCTATCTTTTCATTCTTCGCGTAACGAACAGGCTGAATGCTTTTGAGCACACCCAAGCTCTTCTCAATCCACTTATCATATATATTCAGCTTAGTACGCTGCGCATTCAGGCTGTGAATATCTACTGATTTTTCTTCAAAAGGATACGCCTGCTCTTCAAGTAAAATCTCATACTGTTCAAGCTCATCTGCCGATAATCCCTTTGGATATTGGGACTCCATTAATGAGTGAGCTAAATGGTTATAAATTTCACCCATCTGATAAGTTGATGCGGTAGAAAATTCTGCAACCTTATAAGCCATTACCTCTTTTAAAGAACCAATGGCCTGCTCCATACGTTTCTTTTTAGTTCGCAAACTTTTCTTAAGCGGTATTTTTAACTTCACCTGTTGATATTGCAATATACCTGGCTGCGCCAGTTCAAGAGCAGCTCCTGCGGCAAGATAACGGCTCCGATCATTTCGCTGTTTGCCACCACGTTTTTCTGCTGCGATTAATTTATTCAGCCACTGCTTTCTCTGTTTTGCCTGCTTCTTTGACTTATAGAATACACAAACTCGATCATAGGCTTCAATGTTTTGTAAAAACGGCTTAGGGTATTTTGCAATATATTTAATATACAAACCATTCGCTTTTGCTAATTTACCCGCTTTTTCATACATTTCGGCCGCCTGCCAGGTGAGCTTACGATGATCTTCAGGATTTTTTGCAAAACTGGAAAGAATATTAAGCTCTTTAGCCGCTTTATCAAAACGGCCAAGTTCTGTATATATCAATACCAACTTACTGCTTATTCCTTGTGCAAATTGAGCACTCACCTTAGGTGCCCGACGCATATTTTCAAGTATACCGCTTGCAGTCTGCCATTCTTTTAAACTCATATAAAGTGTGGCTGCGTCATATTCTGCTGTTGCTCGAATACTCGACGATGGCGCCACTTTAGCTACACGTAAAAAATGAAATGCTGCCAGCTTCATTTCACCCTTCGTTTTAAATGTCTCTGCCTGCTTATAAATACTCGCCGCCAGTTTATCAATAAGCTCGGCCCTAAGCTTTACACTGCCTTTATCTTTTCCAGGCACATGATTTATAGCAAGCATATATGCTTTCTCAGCTTCAGCATACTGGGCCAGCTCATATTGTGCATGCGCATAAACAATTGAGGCGGTGCGTTGTAAACCTGCCTGTTTATTTAACTTATTATCAATAATACGTTTAGCAAATTCTGCTGCCAGGATGTAATTTTTTGTATCTAACAGATTTTCTGCCGTTTTCGTAATAACTGCAGGCGCATGTTTGTCATTTGGAAATGTATTACTAAAACGAATTGAACTATTCAATGATTGCTGCCGAAGTTTGGCCAGTTGTTTTTGTTTCGGCTGCTTTAACAGCACGCCATAAGTCAACAAAGCAGCATAACCTGCTTCAGCGCTTTTGTTGTGTGCAGGATATTGATAAGCAGATTTTTCATATTCCGCCAGGGCTTTATGATAAAGCCTTGCATCATATAGCGCCTCAGCATATAAAAAATTCATACTGGCGGCTTCCTTGTCTTTCGGGAAGGAGCTAAGAAAAGTCTGGTACCACGATGCCGCAACTTTAAAGTCTTTCAGCTTTTTAGACTTTCTAGCCTGCGCATGAAAATGCTGCGAAAGCTCACGTATGTGTCGAATTAAATCAGGGCGAATTTTATTCTGGTCTTCTATCGTTTGTTGTTTCCAGAATTTTGTACCAACGCCATAATTTTTCACATAAAGCATTTTGCTATCAAGGACCTTATGATTCAGTTTTCCATCAATATAAACCTGCAATGCTAAAGAATGAAACTTTGGAGACAGAACACTCTGCGGATATTTTTTGGTATAAGCCATAAACGTATCAGCAGCATCAACAAATCTCTCTTTTTTAGCATATAGCTTTCCTAACTGCTCATATATCAATGGCAAATAAAGTTTTAAGCCCTTATCTTTAAATGTCGGGCCTATAGTTTTATATCCATCAAGATAAGATAACGAGAGACTGGTAACACGTAACGAATCAACAATAAAATCTTTTTCAGATTTCGCCACCGAAGGGGAAATACCATACTGATCTATTTTCTGTTCAGCTTCCTTAATATCCAGCAGCTGTATATAGGTTTGTAATGTTTGCTTATAATGTGATTGTTTAAACTGCGTCCAGCCCAGTTTATACAACGCCTTTTCATATAGTGGAGACTGGGGATAGTCTACAACTATATTTGCATATGCCTGCTCAGCCTGAGCAAATTCCCTGTCAACAAACAATATTTCTCCACGACGAAACTGTACCTCGTCTATATGTCGTGACTGAGGGTAATCTTTAACTATAGAATTCATGGCCTGCATGGCCTTATCTATTTCACCAACCAAATCATACGCTTTTGCAAGCTGATATAACACAAGGTCATTTTTTTCATGGCCGGGATACGTTCTGAGATAAGTATTATAATGCTCTATAGATGACAGTTTTATAGCCTTAATAGCTGCCTCATCAGCACCACCACCAACACCTTCAACACCATGGCGCTCCTCTTCGCTGATCTCTAACTCCAGGTCAGCAACACGCCTGAGTGCTTCACCATAATGTGTTTTAAATTCAGTTTTTTGCAGATACGTTTGATACTGCTCGATGGCATGCAGCCTTTCAGGGGATACCATGCTCGCCAGAGGATAATCGATCGGACTCGTTACCAGATCTTCTACCGTTATGTCTTTTTTTACTTCATTTCCACAGGCGCTTAATAACAATAAAGGCAACAGATAAATGAATTTCAATGGCGCGTAATTCATATCACTCACGCTCCATCAATGAGTCATACAAACGAGCTTTAGCATACAAAGCACGGTCATGATAAAGCTTAATCTGGTTACGATGCAGCCTTAGCTCTTCAAGGGCCATCAGTCGTAATCGCTTTTCATGTGACACAATAGCCCGATCTATTTTTTTCATTAAGGCTTTTATCTGTGCTTCTTTATTTGCAATTCTCACATCAAAACCAGAAAAATCTGAAGGCGCTGTTTTCCATGCCGACTCGAGAGATGACATGGATTTATTCATATTTTGTATAGCAAGATTAAGATGCTGAAGCTGCCTTTTTACAGCCCATATTCGAACAGGATAGTCCGTATTAATTTCCCAGAGTAGGCGCCCTTTTAACAAACGATATCTCTCTTGCGACTCACTAAGATCTTCTTCCGAGTTTTTTAATAACTCAAAACGTTTTTCACTTTTCGCCAAAAGCTTTATATGCTCAACCTCTTTATCTGAGGCCAACTTATCCGCGTCATTGTTTTTTTCAATCTGGGTTATTTGTTCAACCAGTTGCCGATGCTTCTTAGTCAACACCTTAATTTTATTTAAGCTTTCATCGTCCATCGTTTTAGACAATTTATTTTTATAGGTTTTGCGCTTCTCTCTTAAAATCATCTGCAAAGCAGGTATATTGTTTTTCCAGTGATTTAACATATACCTTAAGTGCATCATTTCCAGGTAAGACTTGGCTTCACGCTGAAACTCATTTGAAGAAAGAAATGGTAACAAATACTGGGTTAGTAATGGATCTAAATTCTTAATGATGCTAATTGCAGAGGCGGCTTCACTTCCGAGGCTTCCTGGATTTAATTGTTTTATATATTCCGGGCTTTTAATAAAATCCACAAGCTTCTGTGTTTCATCCAGCTGAAACTTATAACTATCTATGGCTAAAACATAATGATGTAAAGCCTGGTCATTTAGCTTCATTTTTTCAAATGCATAGGGAATTGAAATAAAAGCCTCCTGTACTGCCAGATCAGATTCAGTCTGGCTTGAAGCAAGGTGCATCCAGGGAATAACTGCTTCTTTAAACTCGTTTTCTCGGTACC
>Ga0316207_10004067_pt1 | contig 13038 bp, 15 predicted proteins | sample 6weekpyrite_MG_FD_204943 | JGI IMG/M metagenome (GOLD analysis project Ga0316207, IMG submission 204943) | Microbial mat bacterial communities from mineral coupon in-situ incubated in ocean water Damariscotta River, Maine, United States -... | ecosystem: Environmental > Aquatic > Marine >... | reverse complement strand
TGTTATGATTTTTTATACAACGTGTAACAAAGGATACCGCGATGGCCATCACCTTAGGGAACAAAACGAAACTGACGACCGAGTTTGAAAAATTATTGATTGAACTCGGTGAGGGCGATCCGACGCACACCTTAACGAATAACGAACTCTCGGCCGTGTTAGTCAACGCCATTGAACAGTTAGCTGAACACAACTCGCCTATTCTTTTAAAGCTCTACCGGCATATGGAAAAACAGGGCGCGGTGTCCCCATTAAGTGAGCTCGATGAGGGGGAGTCATCGATCCCTTGTGCCGAATAAAGGCGTACATCGGTTCATAATAATAGGATTCACTTAACCGGTGATCGCAACTAAGCCAGCTTGAGGATCAAGAAGTCTTAATGGCGTTGGCATCGACTGCAAATACATACAAGCTTGACTTATCGCCCTTAAATGCTATTCTTTATTCGCGAATTGCGAACAGAGAATGGTCACATGAATTTAAAACCACAAGATATTCTATTTCTACTCAAGTTGGTTGCTATGGGAAAAATACCCTGGTCTTTCAATCGGTTAGCGTTAGATTTAGAGATGAGTCCCTCTGAAGTCCATGCCGCCTCAAAACGGGCTTTGCAGGCTCGATTGGCCATTAAAGAGGGGGAGTCCATTGGACCTAATATGCGGAATCTTGGCGAATTTTTGGAACACGGCATTCAGTACACGTTTGTTCCGGATCGAGGTGAATTGAATCGTGGCATGCCGACGGCCTATGCGGCACCACCGCTTGATGCGACTTTTGGTGCCTATGAATTTCCGCCGATTTGGCCGGATCCAGAAGGCGAGGTGCGGGGTGAATCTTTTTCTCCTTTATATAAGTCAGCACCCAAAGCGGCAAAGAAGGATTCTGAACTGTACAAATTGTTAGCGTTGGTGGATGCGATAAGAGGCGGGCGCGCGCGGGAAAGGGAAATGGCGAAAAAAGAATTAAGGAAGGCATTCGAACACTATGGTTAAACAACAAAATCCGAATCTTGAGTTACTTGAACTTGTTATCGCACAGTTAGGTGAACTGGCAGATGACATGGTCTTTGTAGGAGGCTGTGCAACGGGTTTGTTAATAACCGATCCGGCTGCGCCACAGATTAGAATAACAAACGATGTCGATGCGATTGTGCAGGTACTAACAAAAGCGGCGTACTATCAGTTGAGTGATAAGTTACGTACAAAAGGATTTAAAGAAGACACAAATGATGATGCCCCCCTATGTCGTTGGGTGGCAAAGAACGTCATCCTGGATGTGATGCCAACTGAAAAAGCAATCCTGGGTTTTGGCAATCAGTGGTATAAAGAAGCCGCATTAAATGCGAGTAGGATAACATTACCATCAGGAAATAAAATTCATAGTGTTTCGGCGCCTTATTTTTTAATAACAAAACTTGAAGCCTTTGATGGCCGAGGTCATGGTGACTATTTATTAAGTCATGACATTGAAGATATTATCGCGGTCATGGATGGCCGACCAGAAATAGTAAACGAAGTCATCCAATCAACATCAAATCTTGTAGCCGAATTATCTATACGTTTTCAAATTTTAATGAAAGATGCGCGTTTTGTTGAAGCTGTCTCCGGTCATATGCCAACCGATGATACAAGTCAGGCCAGAGTCGTTAGCATATTAAATACGATGCAAAAAATAGCAGACTCTAAATGAGAAATGTTTTTGATAAATACTTTACTAATGCACGTTAATGCCTATGTTACATGCACGCCTGTAAACTTTAGATTAACGATCACGCTCGTAACATATGGATTAACAACCAATCTCGTAAAAACGGACTATAGTCAATTAGGGATTTGCTATCATAAAGTTTACACACCTACGAATGATTTATATTTGTCACCGCCCCCTTTATGCTAATGATCAACCCATGCTTGAGTGTGACCGAAGCAAGTCTTTAGGCAATAAGCAATTGACGTTTCTTGATAAAATGGATAGCGATATGAGTCAGGGGATAAAGATTCAAGAGTAATTAATTTCGAACCAATAAAGTCGAAATGATTAAAGTTTGTGGTAATGAATCATATTAAAGAAATATAGCAAGAGAATCAGACTGTGATAGGGAGGATCGTGTGCTTACTTATCCAATCGTGGAGCAGATTTAATGGAAGTTCAGGTTACTGATTCGGGTAGTACAGTGGTTATTGAATTTATTTTTAGAGAAAAACGATTAAAAGAACAGGTCTAATATCAGATGGCATTGCTTATATATTTGAATAATTAGAGAGTAGGCCATTATTGTAATGGTCTACTCATGTTGGTTACTACTCTATAACTTCATAATCCTGACTAATATTTTCATTCCAGTCATCTGCTAGAAGTTCACCGTCTTCATAAAATCGACTGCATATTTCTTCAGCATCACTGTCTTGCAACATAGCCTCTTCAACGGCATTAATCCAGCCTGTGAGATTGGATTCACACAAGTCTTCATCTTCTTCTTCTCTGAACTGTACTAATTCTTCAAACAGGTAATCAACATCCAGGGTGGGTTCATCATCGTTACTAAACCAGATCTCAACAGAGTAGTCGTCTGCTTTCATCACCAGGGTGTAGAGGTAAGGATTTTCTTCACCACGTTTGCCCATGTCGACCTGAATTAAATTCGGTACCCATTCATGATCGTCATTGCCGTCTTTCCAGTTTATCCAGTCGTCCGCTAAAAAATGGGCCAGTTTTGCGACTTTACGCATGTAAACGGGATATTCACTTGTTGCATTCTCAGGGTAGGGTACTGATTTGCTAGTACTTTCTGGATTGGGTAATGACATGTTTAACCTCTCGTAATTAAGTTTGAATTCTGAACCTTATTAACTCATCTATGATTTGTTATCGTCAGTTTATATTACAACTTTAGTATTTTGGACGTTAATATTTTATGATTGACTCCATCAAAGATTACATGAGTAAATATTTTTTTAATTCTGAAATACCAGTTTTAAATATGAATTGGTTGTAGCTAATCTTACCATCAACAATTTCATCAAAGGCATCAAGCAGTTTATCAAATTCATCACTGGAAAGATTATCGTTTCCCCATGTGTCAGTGAATACATCAATTGCACGGCATAAATCATCTACTTGTTCATCTGATAAAAACATAATTTCTCCAGTTTATAGGTTTCTCTAAATATAACTCCTCTAAGCGACAGAATGTGTCGTAATATATTTAAGTCTGCGACATATATTGACGCTAACAGAGTGTAAGCTTATTTTTAGGAGGGATATATGTCGGAAACCTATATAAGGCAATGGACGATGCTTCGGCATATACCACGTTTGCCTAGAAAAATAGAAGCATCACGTTTATTAGAGCTACTTATTGATGATGGTTATAAGGTAACTAAACGAACAATTGAGCGTGACTTACATTCTTTGTCGGCAGTTTTTCCGCTTGAATGTGACGATAGAGACAAACCTTATGGTTGGTCATGGTTTGGTAATGATGTAATGGATATTCCTTCGCTAGATATGTCGGTTGCTTTAACGTTTGGCCTCGCAGAACAGTTTTTGGAACCCTTACTTCCTCGTTCAAGTCGACAGCATTTACAACCACATTTTAATCAGGCATCAAAAGTACTAAAAAATACAGAAAAGTCTGCTCAAGGTAAATGGATTGATAAAGTCAGGGTCATCCAGCGTGGTCAAAAATTACTTCCTAAAGACATTAAACCTGAAATACTGGATATAGTGTATGAAGCTCTGTTAACTGATAAATGTCTGGAACTAAGTTATAAAAAAAGAGGAGCAAAAAAGGCTGAGACATATGAAGTAAACCCATTAGGCTTGGTTTTTCGTGATGCAACGGTTTATATGGTGAGTAGTCTTTGGGATTATGACAATATAACTCAACTTGTTCTTCATCGAATAAATTCAGCAAAACTTCTTTGTAAAGATAAAAAAACTCCCAAGGATTTTAATCTGGATGATTATATCAACTCAGGCGAGTTCAGCTATAAAGTGAAAGAAAAGCCGATAAAGTTAAAAGTTTTATTTGATTCTAAAGTGGCACTTTATGTTGAAGAAACACCATTAAGTAAAGATCAGACTGAAAAAATACAGGATGATGGCGCTGTACTTATTTCTGCAACGGTACTTGATACGCAAGAATTGCGATGGTGGTTAATGAGCTTTGGAAGTCAGGTCGAGGTGTTGCAACCTAAATCACTTCGATTAGAGTTTGCGTCACTCGCGAAAGAATTAGTTTACAAGTATACAAATGAGTGATTTATGGCAATTGAATTAAAAGAGACATTGGTAATTGGGATATCTGCCACGGCACTGTTTGATTTAGGTGAAGCAGACAAATATTTTAAAGATAAAATAAAGCAAGATAAGTCAACCGCTGTTTCAGAATATCGTCGCTATATGCTTCAACGTGAAAATGATCCCCTTGATGATGGAACAGGTATGCCATTAGTTGAAGCATTACTTAAGCTTAATAAATATCAACCAGAGGGAGAGTCACCACTGATTGATGTTGTCGTCATGTCACGTAATAGCCCTGAAACTGGCATACGTGTATTTAAAAATATACGTGATAAGAAAATAAATATCTCTCGCCATGTTTTTACAGGAGGGGAGTCAGTTGTAGGTTATCTTGAAGCATTTAATGTGGATTTATTTTTAACGACAAACGTAAAAGATGCGCAAAAAGTTATTGATGCAAAAACATGTGCCGCTGCAATCGTTAAAGCACCGCCAGAAAATTTGAAAGAAATTCCGGATGATCAAGTCAGGATAGCCTTTGATGGCGATGCTGTGTTATTTGATGACAGCAGCGAAATTGTTTATAAAACCAAAGGCCTGGAACACTTTCAGGAAAATGAAGACAGGCACCAGAACATACCCATGGCAGAAGGACCCTATGCAACATTGTTAAAAAAACTTGCAACTCTACAAGAGCGTTTACCATTTAGTGTTGAATTATCGCCAATTAGAGTTGCAATTGTAACGGCACGATCTGCACCGGCAGAAATGCGTATTATTAATACCTTACGGCACTGGGGTGTTTATGTTGATGAAGTATTCTTCTTAGGTGGCCTTGAGAAAACTAAAGTCCTTCAGGCATTCAGACCACATATATTTTTTGATGACCAGGATTTACACCTGGAAAAGGCATCAAACTATGTACCCTCAGGAAAAGTTCCTTACCACAGTGAATCAGAACTCAATAATAAATAGCATTACTGTTATATGCGACATAATTTGTCGTTGCTATTGATTAAGCTTTGTTTCAGATGAAGTTGTTAGTTGATAAATACCATAAAGGTTGTTTTGGTATTGCCGATACTAATAACAAATTCGATTGCACTATTGCAGCACCATATAAGTAACAACTAATAAATGAAGACTAAAATATAGAAGGGCGTTAGATGAAGATTGAATATCCAGCGAAATTTGAAAGTAAATACCCTGTTTACATAAGAAAAGCGTCCAAACTTGCAGCTGAAATTGCGGATGATTGGCGCAGTTCACAGGAAGAAGATCCGATATTTGATCCGAAATGGGTGCCGGAAAAAATTGAAGTATCGGTTGGACAGCATGCAGAAAATAATAAGGATATTTACACGCTTGTGATGAAAGCAGGTGGTTACCAGGTTGAAATGTGGTTTAAGGATGAAGATGCCGAGCTGGATGTGCCATACCTGTTTGAAGAATTCCCAACAATCGATGCGAAAAACGAGAAGCTGGATTTAAGTGAGTCGAACCTGAACAACTGGATTGAAGCTGTCGAAAATATTCTGTTGGATGACATGAGTAAGAAAGAAATTGTAAGCAATATCTATGATAAGTATCTCCTGGTAATGGACAAGATCGAAGTCGACACGGAAGATGATGATGATGAAACGGTTGAAGATGCATTTAATTTTGATTTTGAAGAAGAGTCAGATGATGAGACTTATAGTTTTGCTTCGGATGACGATTCTGGTTCTGATGAAACGAACGATGATGTAACTGTTGGCTGTAAGTATGTGACTAGTGAAGAAGATTTTAATGGTGTTTGGCTAAATGGAAATCTTCCCTTTCCATGGGATCCTGTGATTGAACAGCATGTGCGAAACCTGTTAGATACAAATTTGCCTGAATCACTCTATGCGGCAGTCGATGATTTATCCTGGGCTGATGAAGGTTCTACAAGTGAACAGTTTGGCATGTTGGTAGGTACGGATAATCTGGAGATGGCTGCAGATCTTGCCCAGCAGACAGATGAGATTATGTGGAAATTTGTAGACTTCTATAAGGAAAATAGGGACGCAATTGATGACAGTTTTGAATGGTGCGAGAAAGTATTAGAAGCATGTAAGATAGATTTATCTAATTTTGAAATAGAAGATGAAGACGACGAAGATTCATCCTGGGATATTAAATCGACTATTAATCCACACAACCTGGACAACAAGATGTTTGAATTCCAGAAAATGGATGCAACCGTAACATTTAGCGGGATTAATTTCGTCTGTGAAGTGTTCAAAACGCCTATTGATACGGATACATTCGATGTAGAGAGTGTTGATGATTTATTCCGGCTAAGTACACCACATAATGATACCTACGAGGTTTATATACCTGGTGGTGAAACGGTTACGGTGAAGTATGATGATACTGCTGAATCTGTTTCGGCCAAGGATTTTATCGACTGGCAGCTCATAAACCTGGATACCGAAACGCTTTACTATTTTATTAATAAGTGTGAGGCAATTTCGAGCTTTGAGAATTTCTATGACATGGATGAAGAAATAGAAAAAGATGAGGACTATGATCCCGCTGACTGGTTGTGGGAAAATAACGAATATCACAAAGAAAAGGCAATGGAATTTATCGACAGGATGAAAAATGATGACCCAGGGCGATTTGCCGAAGTGCTCAGGAAAAATATACTCGATGAAAATTATGGTTTGTTACAGTGTATGGAAACTACTATAGAAGATGATTCAATACAGAACACTTTGAAAGAGTATTCAAAATGGCCGGTGATGCTAATGGTAGTAACCGTGGGTAATTTTGAGCCATATATTGAATTTAATTCGGATAATCTTAGTCTTGATGATTATTCCATCGATAGCATGCATATTCGTAATTACGATGAAACCGAAAGTTTTGATACTGATAATGCATATGCGGCAGGATAAGGTGATTTGATTATGTTTGGTTTTGGTAAAAAAAAGAAACATGAAGTAAAGAAGCTTAAAGAAGAGATAAAAATATATGCAGTGGAACGCTCTGAAAGCATAAACCAGGAAAATCTGGAAGCATCAAAAAAGAAACTTATTATCTTAGTAACAAGCTATCCCGGATGGATTCAGGAAGCGAATAAGCCATTTGTTTTGCAGAACAACTTGAAAATAAAAGATACTTTGCGAAATTTTGATGAGAAGGATATTTTAAGTACAGCTTCAATCAGCTTTAAGTACCAGTTTGAATTGCCTCCGTTCATTGGTCGCACGGTTACACTTACACCGCAAGGTGATCGTAAAAGAATGGTAAAGAAAGCAACGGTGGAAGATGTTGATCCATTGTTTGATACTGCTGTAAATATCGTACTAGAGACACGCAAGGCCTCCATATCAGGTGTGCAGCGACGTTTGAAAATAGGGTACAACCGAGCGGCAAAATTTATTGATCAGATGGAAGCTAAAGGGCTTGTCGGTCCAATGGAATCCAATGGTCATCGTGTGGTGCTTGCACCACCACCAAGCTCTGAAATCGAAAAGCCGGAATACGATATTTTATCCAATCTCAACCCGGAGCTTGAAAAGTACTACGCTGAAATTCGGCCTGATCCTCATCCGAAAAATCCCAAAGATATAAAGACTAACATCGAGCTTCTGTATGAGCCCAAGATGTGTGTTTATCATCTTGATGTGCTTTTTATGCAGTTAGACAAAGCAAGCAAAGAAGTTGTGAATGTGATATTGAATAGTTCGCAATTATTTAAAAAACGTGTGTTTGTTGAGTTCTGGGAAGAGATGGAAAAAGTTAATACCAGCATCAATTGGTTTCATTCGCTTGTCAAAATGATAAATGAGGAAGTCAGGCAGTACAATTCTGCAATCAAAGACATAACAGCTAGAAACCTTGGCAAGGTTTCCAGTCCACCTTTAATACATGCTTCTTCGTTCGATGTTGAGGAAGTCAAGCTACAGGCGAAATCATTAAGTGAGACACTGGATTCAGCCAAGTCCGACTTTGAGTTTTCTAGCATGTTTCAACAAATGAAAAAAGGTGATGGTTTTTTCACAAACGATATGAAGTATATAAATTCCATGTCTGATGTATTGTTCAACGCCTTGTCCCAGCTGAACAAGTGCATCACTGAAATAAATAAGCGCGGTGAAGTTGTTAATGAACAGTCAGCACTGGTGAAAGACTTTCCGAAACAAAAAACACAGAAAACAAAAGCGCGTAAAAAGCCAAAGATATCTATTCCTTCCAGTGAGAAAGAGGTCAGTAAGGAAGAAGTCACAGGTAGAAAAGCAAGAAGAGATACTAATATTAGTAATGATGAAGAGGTAACAGGGAGAAAGCCGCGAAGTGGAGGCTCAGTTGCTCAAGATGATGGTGATATAACAGGCCGAAAACCCAGAGTCGCTAATTCTAATGACCAGGTTGGATATACAGGAAGAAAACCACGTTAAACTGGTGTTTTCAGACAGGCGGGTATTGAGAGAAAACTACCAGCCTACCTTGTAAAGGGAATTTATTTTAATGATTAGCCGCTAGCGATTAATCTTTCAAACTCTGCCATTTTTTCATCTTCAGATACATGACCACCATTTTCACACTGGTGCACAAAATTTGAAATAATCCTGTCCATCTCTTCAATAAGACATTTAACAACTTCAACATCACTTGTCGAAAGTTTAACTTTCACGACTTGTGGTGCGTTATTTTCATCATAGTAAAATTTTTCAATAGCATCCCATAAAGGATCAGCCAGGTCATTCATGAGTGTTGTTTTTAATGAATGATATATATCATCATTACATTGTAGTTGTAGCTTAATGTTTATTAACTTGGCGTCAGGATTTTCTGTAGCAGTGATATAATTCATTTCAAGAGTTTCCTTCAATCAGACTTAACACAGAGTTCATTTTATAGACTAGTAATAACTGTGAAACGGGTAAAGAAAATACTGATTGTTATGGATAGCTTTTGGTTGGTTTCGTGGGTTTGGTCACATTACTGTTATATTTAAAAGTCAGCAGGGTCAGTATAAAAAAGGGTTGCGAAGCAACCCTTTTAAATCATAAGCGTGAAAATGAGAATTGAATCACACAATCAACAGGCTTTTAAAACTCTGTCGACTTCATCAAGGCCACCATCAAGTGTATCTTTATTTTCATTATAGAAAGCAACATACTTCTCAATAAGTTTGTCCAGTTCCTGTGCGAGGCTTTGAACAGTATCCATATTACTGGTTGCCAGGTCTATACCAATCTGTTCGTCTCCTTCACTAAAACCTATATCTTCAATTGCATCATATAAATGTTCAGGTAGTTTTTCAGCAAACAGGTTACTGATGTGATCATGCATTGAATCGTCGTATGGAAATGGAAGATTAATAAACAGACACAGGATACCCATAATTTCTTCACTTGTGACGTATTTCATTTTTAGCGCCTCGATGTAATTTGAATATGTTCTGGATTTATCGGCCAACTTCCCGTTTCCTTGAATGTGAACAGGCAATTACGTAACTGTTAAAACCAATCACGTTGTGAATATAAGAATATATGGGGATTGCGACTAAATATGTCGCAAATGATCAAGTCTGCGACTCTCTATGTTCCTTCGGGAAAAGTGCCTTGTCATAGTAAGTCATTGTTAAATTAAAAGAAAACAGACTGACAGGTTTTGAAGCGACATAAATTGTCGCATAGGTCAGCTTTACTTATAAGAATTATATTCAAGGCAGATAAGATTATGACCGATATTAGGAATATGGTACCTACACCCGTGCTGGAGTGGGTGGCCAGTGTATTAGGATTGAGTGGCGCTATCCTGTTCGCTACAAATTCAGCATTGACCAAGTATGGTTTTATATTATTCATGTTGTCAGGAATGGTGTTTATTGTATTTAGTTTACGGAACAAGTATTGGGGGCTCATTACGATGCAGTTTGGTTTTATTGCCGTAGATGTCGTCGGTATTTATAACTGGATGTTGTAAAAGATGTGCGATAACTCGAAGTTTACATGTTTATTGTGAGAGGAATTGTAGATGAAATACATTGAGTTAAACGAAGAGGAACTGGAGTCCGAAATCCAGTTTGCAAATATTATGCGTGCTTTAACAGCTATAGGCTATTCATGGGAACTTGACGAGAAAGTAACAATAGAAGATATGACTAGCCATCTTGAAATGGCGTGTAGTGTTGCAGAAGGGAATATGGATTATCAACAGTTTCTGAGTGAAACAGGAATTGACGATAGACTGGATTCTTAAGGTTTTAGTTAAGAAAGTACAATTTGAAACTGAGATAAGTGGGGAGAGATTAGTGATATGAATAATGATGATAAAACGGCAGAAGAATTGGCAGATGAAATATTTTTTGAGGAATTAGAGAAAGAATTGAATGTAGGAGAAATCGAATGGGAAGTATCTGAAAAATTATCAAAAGATGCGGCGAAGTACCATCATGACAGGGAAGTTTGTAGAGTTGATGGAAAAATTGATTTTAAAAGGTTATTGAATTTTTCTGATCTGACGAGTAGGAAAGGATCATAGTGAATATTAGTTAGGTATTAACTTGTAGAAAAAGTATAGGTGTAATGAGTATGGATTTGAGTGAATTAAAAGATGAGTACAAGCTGGAATATACGCATGACATTATTCTTCAGGATGGAATGCCGACATTTAAAAAAATTGATGGTGTAGAGCTTTCTGAAAGAGCGTCAGTATACGTATGGTTTTCGAAGGCGGCAGGTGATAATGATGTGGAAATTTTGTATGTAGGCAAGGCAGGTTATGGTGTAAAGAAACGATTTTCTCAACATAGGGGTGGATTTAAGAATAGTGTCACAGGCAGGGATAAAAAAGAAAAATTGGTAAATGAACTGAATTCAGGGAAAGAAGTGATAGTTTGTACTCGAATTTGTGATGAGAAACCAGTATTGGGTGAGAAAGTATCTATGTATTCAGTAGAAGAAGATGCTTTATGTCGCGCGTTAAATCCTAAGTGGAATGTGGGTGGATTTCCGGAAATACATGACAATGTAATATCGCACCAAAAAGAGTTACATGATTTTCTGAATCAGGACTTAGTGAAATACATAAAAGACGATCAAATGGAGGATGTTCAGGATGAAGTAATGAGTTACCTGGATAATGTATCGGATGAAGCAATTAGTAGTTTGTATGAGTTCGTAAAATACGCAAGAGAGAATGTTGCTAAAAACTGCTTTTGTAAATTGGTGAGAGGGTATAGTTCGGGACAGCCAGAAGGATGCAATCAGATTCCTATGCTTGTATATGCCAAAGGACTTGAAACTAAAATAAAAGCTAATGACTGGGTCGTAAGAATAGCTTTAAGTGATAAACCAAGGATAATTTTCCCGGATAAGTACCTTTCTGAAAAGGTTAAGTCAGACGGACGTGTTGAGATAATAGAAGGTACGACACCTGTATTTTCTCCAATTGATACGGAAAATTTTTTAAAAAATATAGTAGATTACATTAGTGAGTGAATTGATCATGAAAAATCAACGTATAACAAAGTCAAAATTTATAACCGGAACTCAGTGTCAAAAGAAACTGTGGCTGGATTGTAACAAGGAGTACAAATCAGAAGTAACAATACCGGGCTCAACTTTTGATATTGGCAATAAAGTGGGTACAGCAGCAACAAAGCTTTTCCCCGGTGGGGTAATGCTTGGAAAAGAGTACACCCAGGCCGAAGCATTATCAAAAACATCAGAGTTGATTAAGGATCCAAATACATCAGCAATTTTCGAAGCGGCATTTTCTTATAATGAAACTCTTGTTCGAGTGGATATCCTTGAAAGAGTGGGTGACTCTACATGGCGCCTGATCGAAGTGAAGTCTGCTAAAAATTTAGCAAAACATCATGAACAGGATGCTGCTTTTCAGGCATGGGTTTTAAGAAATGCGGGTATTGAACTATCCAGTATCGAAATCGCGCACCCCAATGGCGAATACATAAGAGAAACGGATGAAATTGACTATGCAAAGTTTATAATTTTCGACGATATCACTTCAGAAGCCAATTCTCAGATTGAAGAGATTGAGTCAACTCTACTGCAACAATTTAAAGTTCTCGAGTCAGACCAGGCCCCTGTTATTCAACCTGTTAAAAGGCGCTGTAGTAACCCATACCCCTGTGACTATTGGTCTGAATGCACGAAAGATAAACCAACCGACTGGATTCAAAAAATATATTTTATTAATGCCGATGATGTAGAATCGTTTGCAGAAAATGGAATTGAATCTGTAGCTCAACTCCCCAAAGAATACAGCTTCAAAGGTAAACGTAAGGATATCCAGGAAACCGAAGTTAAAGTGATGGGTGAAGGTAAGCCCGTTTTTTCAGAACATCTGGCAGATTCCTTATCAACATTTGGGCCACCTGCCCATTATCTGGATTTCGAATTTACTACTCCTGCCATCCCATTATTTAAAGACACAAAGTCAGGAGAACTCATTGCATTTCAGTGGTCGTGCCATTTTATACAAAGCCAGGAAGATTTATTGTCGATGACCATAGATGATATGTTGGATCTGGATGATAAAGGGCCTGATAATTTCCATTGGGAATTTCTCGCTGAAGATGCAAATGAGCCATCAATCGAATGTGCCAGGCGCTTGTTGGAAGCGGTGGGTAAGGACGAATATCCTATTCTGGTTCATCATGCGAACGCAGAAGAGAGATCCATCAAATCCCTTGCAAATCGTTGCCCGGAATACAGAAACGAGTTACTGGCATTACTCCCCAGGCTTAGAGATTTACTGCCGGTGGTGCGAGAAAATGCCTGTTTACCT
>Ga0316207_10004066_pt1 | contig 13039 bp, 14 predicted proteins | sample 6weekpyrite_MG_FD_204943 | JGI IMG/M metagenome (GOLD analysis project Ga0316207, IMG submission 204943) | Microbial mat bacterial communities from mineral coupon in-situ incubated in ocean water Damariscotta River, Maine, United States -... | ecosystem: Environmental > Aquatic > Marine >... | reverse complement strand
AGTTATTCTCTTGCAACCACTCCTTGTCCCGTTGATGCAGCCGAGCACTGGTTTACAAACAAGGTGAAGCGAGGACTGTTTGAAGCACGTGGCGCCGATAGGCGATCGTGTGAGTTCCGCAGCGCTTTTCTGTGAATCAGCGCGCAGGGAACCCGTTAGGGAAAATCGTCGGGTACCCTTTCTTTTGATTCCGTTTTCTTTGGGCACGCAAAGAAAATGAATCCGAGGGCGCTGGCGGAACAGTGTATTCAAACAACCTCGCCATTAGGCGAAACAAAAATATCCGTATTCACAACATTGCAGTAAGCGAATTACTTAAAATTATCGCTTAGCGTGTAACTTCTTTTCCCAGGCGAGTGCTGTAGACACAATATTATCTATGTCATCATATTGTGGTTGCCACTTAAATAACTCCTTCAGCTTGCTAGAGTCTGCTACTAATGAAGGAGGGTCACCTGCACGTCTTGGCTCTTCAATGATGTTAAGTTTTTTTCCATCTGCTTTTTCAACGGCATTTAAAACTTCTCTCACGCTATAACCATGGCCATAGCCACAGTTTAAAATAACTGACTCACCACCATTTTCCAAATAATTAAGTGCTTTTATATGAGCATCGGCTAAATCAACAACATGAATGTAATCGCGAATACCGGTGCCATCGTGGGTTGGATAATCCGTACCAAATATACAAACTTTGTCGCGTTTACCCACAGCTGCTTCAACGGCAACTTTGGTTAATAGTGTGGCTTCTGGGGTGGACTGACCAATTTCACCTTCAGGGTCACAGCCTGCCACATTGAAATAGCGCAATATGGTATAACGTAAATCTGTAGCAAACGCTAAATCTTGTAACATGGCTTCTGACATAAGTTTTGACATGCCGTAAGGATTGATAGGAGCCTTTGGGGTATCTTCTGTTACAGGCATTTCTTCCGGCATACCGTATACAGCCGCGGTTGATGAAAAAATGAAATGTTCTACATCGTTTTCCTGGCAGCACTCTAATAGATTACGTGTTGAGCAAGTATTGTTACCATAATATTTTAAAGGATTAGAGACGGATTCTGGCACGATTGTATGTGCGGCAAAGTGAAGTACAGATTTTATATTATGTTTTTTTAAAACCTCTGAGACCAGTGCTTTGTCACCAGTGTCACCGACTACAAGCTCACCATAAGTGACTGCTTCTTTAAAGCCCTTACTCAAATTGTCGAGTATAACGATGTTTTGGTAACCCGCTTTGCCGAGTAATTTCACCACATGACTGCCGATATAACCCGCGCCGCCAGTGACTAATATTCCATTTTGCATGATTTTTATTCCTTATATAAAGCTATTTTTCCAAATTATAACATGTTCAATATCACAAAAATATTACGGTGGTGTTGGGCAGGATTTTGAATATCCTGCTAGCTGGGGTGAGCAAAATCTTACTCTACCCAAGCGATTAACGATTACAGCTAATTGATTGTCATTATCTGCTTTTAGCCAAATCGTGCCATTTTTTACACCATTTCCCACGGCAAACCCCCGTTTAGGGTCAAATGCAGTGGAGGAACCGCCACCAGCAAATCTAGCTTTCTGTAAATTAATATCTTTAAAAGCAACGCTATTATAAATTTTCTCGCTTTCATTCAATAAGCAAGAATCAGGTTTTTTACAATTGCATGCAGTTTCTTCGTTAATACCATAACACCAGTTTTTGCCAGTGCCTTTGAAAGATACAAATATGGTTTTATTTTTTGCTTTTGCTTCGCTTTTCGCGAGTTTTAGGTCCGCATATATTTGATTTGCAGCACTTTCTAAACGTTTATTTGTAATTGAGTTCGAATATGAATTAACAGCTGCTGCTGCGAGTATTCCAATAATACTGATAACAACAATTAGCTCTATTGTTGTTATTCCCTTATTTTCAAATATTGAACTCATCCTTGAGTAAGTTTTATTCATAATTAGCTATTAATTATTCATTGATAGAATAAACGGTTGATTAATACCGCTACATATTCTTCATCCATCTTGCACATTTTCTGAAATTTTGAGGCGCGCCTTGTGTTTCAGAAATAGTCGTTATTCCACCAGAAACCGTGGTTGTAATTGTTGTCACAACTTCATAACTACACGCGGCAAAATAATAATCAACTGTAGGTGGTGGAGAAGGCTCTGGTGCTGGTGCTGGTGCTGGTGCTGGTGCTGGTGTAGGAGATGGTGACGGTGAAGGGCCACCCATACCACCCATACCACCACCGCCCATGCCTCCAGTGTTAAGGATATCTTTTGGGTTTAAGACAAAATCGCCATAACCTTTTAACAAAAAGCGTGCATCAAAAGTCTCATTACCAATTACACGATCTTCATATTTTGACACGGGTTTAATATAACGATTAAAAAGTTTATCGAGTTTAGCGTACATCAGCGCTTCTTCAGCTTTTTGCTTTTTAGTCAAAGTGAGTCCTGATGGATAGGCATCATCACAACACTCAACACAGTCATCACCCGTTAGTCCGGTATAAGTAGTACTTGTTGTTGTCGTTGTCGAAGGCGCGGGTGCTGGTTCGGGAGAAGGCGCTGGCTCAGGCGTGGGAGATGGGAAGCTATGACCTCCCATGCCGCCACCAACTTTAATGAAACCATTAATTTTCGATAATATAGACGCATAAGTGTTTCCAAAAGGTAAACCGGCGAGCTCATAGGTTTTATTACAATTACAGGCATTATCTTCTGGATCTGGACCTGATAAATCAGGCAGTATGATTTCAATGGTTTCTGTTGTTCCTGGAAGATCTGTTGCGCCTGAAGTGGATAATAGTAATGGTGTTGTATTTGAAACCGTTGTCGCAAGATAAACAGTGGTATTATCAGTCACAGAACCACCATTACTTAGGTCCGGCCAAGTTACTTTTATACTGATGTCTGCGCTTAAACCATCTGATGATACATCAATGTTATATGCTCTTGTAAATGTCGTTGGGCTCGAGGTGCCGTTAATATTACTTGAACCATTAATATCCCGTGTTACTGGGTTTATGAAGTTTGCTTCATATTCTGCACTGGTTGCAAAGTGTCGTAGATCTTCGAGTTTTTGTTCGGCAAGATTTAAGGCTTCAACGCGCTGTTTTGATAGCGAGCTAGACTTATATATTCCACCCTGAAATTGTGCTACAGCGACTAAGCCAACACCGATAATAACAGTGATGACTAGAATTTCTGCAAGAGAAAAACCACTGACTTTTTTAATATTGGCGAAATACTTCATAACTTTTTGCCTCGTATCGCGTTAAATTAATTTGTGTCTGACCAGCTACCAGGAAGGCGAGTATAAGTGCCAACTTTTCCTAGATTATTAAATGTTGTGTTATCATGACTGATAGTCAGGTTTTCACCGTTAGTCAAATTCCCTGTAACAACCACAGCGCCATTAATAGTTGCTGAGTTGCTATTGTTATTCCAGTTACCTTTAACAAATACTAAACCCCAAACAGTAATACCAGTTTTTAGAATTAGATTTCCCGAGCTGGTGGTGTCCACGTAAAGAATGACTGGATCTGTAGAGGAGCCCAGTGAACCACCACTTAATGTAATATTGGCCCCATCTACAAAATGCATTTTTGATCGAGAATAACTGGAATTATTCGTTATATATGATGGGTTGCTGCAACTGCCCGAGCAACTTGCTCTTCTAGACATTTGTTTCATTCCTGTAGTGTCTAGATTAAATACTTTCGAATGCATTGTAGAATTAGAATATGCATTGATTGTCGAATCACCCTCTCGAAAATTAATATTTGTTCCATTGGTACTTGCTGGAGCTCCACCATCACTTATTGATCCACCGGAGTGAACTTTAATTTGCGTTATGGTTCCTAAGCCGGATGGTTTATTAATTACTCCCTCAGTAATATTCGCTAAAGTAATTTCAGCATTACCTTTAGTAATGAGCGGGGCGCTAAAAAAATATTGCACGCCGTAGGGCAACGCTGCTGAAAATACAATTTCCTGTTCAATTGATGCAGTGCTAGTCGTATCACCGGAGGTGCCGGTGGCGGTAAGTTTGATTAGTTCATAATTAGTTGTATCACTAGAATAATCTATAGATACTACGTAACTTCCTGTGCCAGTTGTTGTTGAGCCATCGTCATAATTTACAGTATCAGAATACTCGTATGAATTACCGCCTACATTCGTCAGACTTATATCTGGATTGAGGGATGGGTTTGCCATTTCATATTTGCTAATCTTTGCCAATACGTAATCAATACCAGCTTGCGCTGAGAAGAATGCTTGCGCAGAACGGTATTCGTTAGCACTGGTTTTTGTCTCCATGATCCCAACATTAGCAGTGAATGCTACGGTTAATGTTACAAGCATAAGCAAAGCGATAGAGGTCACGATAGTAGCGATACCTTGTTGCTTTATGGGCTTTGCTTTAATCACTTTTACTTTATTCATATAAATTCGCTTAGATTAAGACTGCGTTTTAATTACGTCGTTATGGGAACGAACGGTTGCAGTAACTGTTTTTGATGTACTCGTACTATTATATGTCCCAGTTAAGTTTATGGTTACTTGATATTTTTCAATATATTGGTCGCCAACTGCTGGTGTGGTTGCGCCAGGGCTGCAATCACTTCCATCGGAAAGGTTTACACACAATGTATCGATGGCAAAAGTTAGGCTGTCTATGGATATAATGTTTGAATCATTAATGGTGCTCCAAGTCCCACTTGTACAGTCAGTCGCTTGTTGCCCAAATTGAATATTTGATCCATTTTTTCTAAAACCAAACCTTTCTTCATTGTCTAAGGTGCCATCATTTGTATTACTCACATCGTCGTAGCTATACAACAAACAAGATGAACTGCTTCGTGTTAAGTAAAATGCTGTGTCGTTCCCATCTGAAGAGTTACTATCGTATCCAGAACGTCTCACTTCTTTTACCATGAGATCCATAATTGCTTGTAAATCTTGATCTAATTTTGCAAGTGATAAAAAGTCACTGCTGCTCTTTACAGTACTGCCCATAATATTTACGACACCAGCAACAAGCGCCAATCCTACGCCCATGGAGATTAAGAGTTCAATTAAGGAAAAACCTAGTTGATTCTTGCGCACAACTTCCATCCCATAAATCAATTTTTTGCTAATGTGTGAAACTGTTGTCAATAAAGAAGCTAAATTACTATCTTCTAATATCGTCTATTGAGTGAAAAACTTGAGTAATATGGATTAGCAGTTTGAATAGTTACCCAGCGTGTTTGAACATATGCTTGGGCGACCTAAGACATTGATTGATATGGTAGCATCTGAGGATGTGCCGTAAGTAAAAGAGATGTCACCCTGGTTGTTGATAAAACCACGGTCGGACTCAAAAATGGCACCGTCCAAACCGGCGGTATAGGCTATCGTAATATCACCGGACTCATTTGTTGAGTCGAAAGATTTAAGTACTTCACAAGGGGTTGAGCTGCAGTCCTGAATTTCGTAAGACCATGTAGAGGTACCTGTCCCAGTGAGATCCAGTGTGATATTGCTGTTTCTACGAATCGCTTCACTTTGAGCATAGAGGATATTCTGATACAACTGCTCGGCAATTGAGACCACTTTATTAGAATTGATCATCTTATCAAAAGAAGGGACCGCAACACTCGCCACGATTGCTACTATTGATAGGGTAATTATTAATTCTAATAATGTGAAACCGTGTTGTACTAATTTCATAGAGAAACTCATCTGAAAACAAAAGGTTAGTATTATTAGTTTTGTTATCGTCCAATATGTGCAGAACTTAAAAAAACTGGAAATTGGCCGTTAATGTAGTCACGTAAGCTTTTATGCCTCTTAAGGAAGAACGAAATGAGAAATCAAACAGGTTTTACACTCTTAGAGTTGATAATCGCTGTTGCAATTGTGGGAATACTCGCAGCGGTGGCAACACCAATGTACAGTGGGATGGTGGAAAAAAGTAGACGTTCAGATGCAATAACCACATTATTGAATATGTCGATGGAGTTGGAGAAGTGGCGTGCGGTAAACACAACGTATACTAATAATCTGACAAATATTGGTTATACTTCTACAAGTCCAGAAGGTTATTATACGCTGGCAATTAGTAATGCGACTGCGAATACTTATACAATTACTGCCACTGCTACAGGCGCCCAAGCCTCAGATTCTAGTTGTTCTACAATAGTGATTAGTCAAAACGGCCCAGATGTTGGCACGGCTCAGAAGAGAGACTGTTGGAATAAGTAATATAATAATTGTTTACCCAAACAATAACTCTCGAACTTCTTTGTTATTAAATCGCCACAGTACATTATCAATAAAATAGTGGTGTATGTTGATAAATGCACTAAATGCTATAAGAAAAAAACTAACACCCAGTGTCGTAGTTGTCGATCCGAGTCCGTCTAGCATGTCAGGCACATAGGTAAAAGAAAGAAAGCCTAGAATAACCATTATAGAGAAGAATAATCCCATTCTCTTTAATGGTTTTATGTTTTGACTGAGTCTATAACGTGTACTTTCAACTTTTGCGACAAAGGGAAAATATTGCAGTGAGTGAAAGAGAGCAATTATTGGAAAGAATTGCGGATTACCGAACAAAGGTATATGCCATGTCCATAAAGCAAATATAGGAATCAGGAAGTTTAGAGAAGGAGGGGTTTTTGTTCGCATATATTTCAATGAAATAATTATAAAAAACCAACAAAATAATCCAATACAAATAATAACACTCGCTTCGAAAAGGAAATAAGGCAAGTTTAATCGATAGATTTCTAAATCGTAAAAATTGTAAGTGCCTTTGCTACAATTGCTGCTTAACCAAGAAACCCACCAGGTACTTAGTAAAGCATATCGTAATACGTTCCGTTCAAGATTATTTAGTCTATAATTATCAAATTTTGCATATACCATCATGCAGCCGAATGTTTGTTTTGAATAATGCCAGCCCACAGTAAAATACATTAGGTTTATCATTAACCCCATAACTTGTGATCCCAAGTTTGGGTATTGCCCAAATCGCGTATCGAGCCCAATCGTTTCAAAAAGGGAATTAATTGTGAGAATAAAAGTGGCGTCTTTTATTGGTGAATCCCAGTAAATTAAGCTATTAGCCATGAGCAGAATTAGAAAAATTGGTACAAAGATAAGTTGAAACCAATTGCTTACGATAAAATGATTACTCTGTGTATAGGCCAATTTATAAGATGCCATAAAATGCGGATAGTTAATTAAGTAGGCAAGAAAGAAAGCTAGACTAGGTATCGCTAATCCCAAAGCGTAAATCACCTCGAAATCTTTGCCTAGAAAATATATAGGAATCCAAAGAAGCATACTTGCACCACCAATTAACCAGAAATCCATGCGCCGGGAAATCCAAAGGTAGTTTTTTTGATTAGGTGAGGGTGTTTCGCTAACAGGAGAAAGAGTTTCTGATGTTGTACTGCTCATATAATATCCAAATTTTGAGGTGTTAGTTTAATATCGAAGTAAAAATGAATGACTTTATGGGTCTCACATGTTTCGTGCGAAGTTACTTAGGAAGGTATGCATTTTTTGTGTCAGGTAATTCTATGGACTTGGAAAAATGGGTTTGTGCAATAAAGATCTATCGAATTTTTGTATTTGCGTTTAATTAGTATACAGAATTATGCTTTTAGTATTTGTTAAAAGAATCCGCCTTTGTTCCGATACTTATAATAAGTAGACCATAATGATGGAAAGGCATGGACATAAATTACAAAGAACTCATAGGATTTACCTGTAAAGAATTTATCATTGCAATCGTATTTGTCGCAGTCCTATCTTTGGTTGCCTATCCCTCTTATGACTCAGCGGTTAAAAAGAATGAAACGGCGAGTGTCGCAGGTTCTTCAGTTTCGCACTACCAATTAAAAAATACTAATGTCTAATATGATTAAGTACGATGATGACATCAACATAAATGAGATGCTAAAAGGAATTAATATTCCTACGCCACCTCAAATTGTCGCAGATTTACAGATGGAAATGTCTCAAGCTGAGCCGGACATGAATGCGATGACCGACATGATATCCTCAGATGTTGGATTGTCTGGCGCAATACTTAAAATTGTTAATTCTCCTTTTTACGCGGGTCGAGGTTCGATTTCATCAGTTTCTCAAGCGGTGATGCATTTGGGTATGAAAACCGTGATTGAAATTGTCAATACACATTGTCTACGCGAAGCATGTACACCAGAGGATTTACCAAAAAATACTTATTCTGCATTGATTCGTTTTTGGGATACAGCTACAGACGTTGCAAAGCTTTCTGCCATGACAAGCAGAGTTTTAAATCTATCACCTAAAGCAAATGTATACACATTAGGTTTATTTCATAATGTAGGAATAGCGCTATTGGCAAGTAAATTCGACGATTATTTTAGTGTAATGCGGGATTCCTATAACCAAAAATCATTAAGTATTTCTGACTATGAAAATAAAATCTTAGATACCAATCATGCAGTTGTTGGATATTATGTTGCCCGAGCCTGGAAACTAGACAAACAGATCTGTGATTTAATCGGAAAACATCACAGACATGATGAAATTTTGGCGGTTAAAAACAAAGACGCTTTGGATGGGCAAATGCTTTGTGTTTTAAAAATTGCAGAGCACATAACTGGCTTGCATCGAATTCTAGGAGATTGTGACCTTGACTATGAATGGCAAGTCATTGAACAAAAAGTAGTAGAAGTCACAGGTATTAGTTCAATAGAGCTGGAAGAGCTTGAGTTACAGGCGAAGGAAAATGGAATCGGTTCTCAGCAATATTTCAATTAGTGCTGACATTCTAACAATGTCAGCACTATCTAAATAAACTTATTCAATATTTTACTAGAAAATTACTGGGGACGAATTTCAATCCATTGTGTACCAGGATTGCCCAGTGGCGTTTGAGAATTTGAGTTGTCATCACTTTCATCGCCGTCTTCGTTTTCACCATCTCCGTCTCTGTCATTGTTACCTGGATTGTTGTCTGGATTTTCTTCATTATCGTCATCATTGTCGCCTGGCGGCAGATTCTTCGTAGGAAAAGGTATTGGCTTGCCGCCAATTGGACTGTCAGGTGACAACTCAATATTAGAGTAGGTATCAGGGTTGTTGTTTATTACTGTGATACCACCAGGCTGTTTAGCTTCAATGTAAAAACTATCTCTCACAAGTATGGCGCCAGTAATATATTGCTTCGCAGGAATTGCTATGTCAGGTTCACTTGAGTCATCATTTCTGTCTTTATCATCGTCGTCTCCTTTATCATCATCGCTTTTACCATCATGCTTGGAGTTGTCATCTTTGTCATGTCCATCATCGTTGCTTTTACTGTCATGCTTGGAATCGTCATCTTTGTCACGTCCATCATCATCATTTTCATTGTCGTCATCATGCTCGTCATCATCTGATTCACATTTATTGTCGTCATCGTCGTGTTCATCATCGTCACGGTCGTCATCATCTTTTTCGTGATCACTTTTATTGTTGTATTCGGTTTTGGCCGTCTTTAAATGAATTATCGGTTTGCTAAAATTTTTGGAGTCGTCGTCCTTTTCTTTGCGATCATCATCGTCGTGCTCATCATCGTCACTATCGTCATCACTTTCTTTTCTACACTCTTTATCTTTTACAGGTTGATATCCTTTTTGTTCAAGCTCTATTGCCTGTGGAACATAGACAAGTCCTGAAATATTGACATGATGATGCATATCAATCAATCCACCGGTGTACATATAGGCCGGTATGTCTTCAAACGAATCGCTTTTGACATCGTTGACATCAATAATTTCAGAGTCACCTGGTGCCTTGAACCCGAGAGACTGCCAGTCGCTTGCCGTGACGCCAAGTTCTGAGAACGCTGCCGCCCAACCGGATTCATACCCTGAAGGAAACAAAAGTGAAAACTTTTCGGCTGGTGTTAAATCCTTGAAAACACTTTTTGTTAATGACTGATTATTTTCTTTATGGTAGTAAGTCTTAGATTCCTCACTAATTGATTCGTATGAAATTGGATTTTGTATTGGAAGAGTGCAAGGTGAAATACCAGGACATCTGTTGCTCCCAACAACAGCAGGTATATCAGCTAAGCTAGCCATCGCTCCTGAGGCATCTGGATTTGCCGGGTTGATATTGATTGGGATAGAAACGCTAAAATATATATCCCTTGGACTAGATGGTAAATCTGCCAGAGGAATGGGGTCTTCAGTTTTACAATCAATCCAATCAAAAAATATACTTCCGTAGACTAATATTTTGGAGTTCTTGTTTATTTGTGTTCCACAAACCTTATTGCCAGGTTTGATATCTGTGCCAATGCCGGGCCCACAGAGTTGGCATTCTGCTGTAGGTTCCTCTCCACACAAGCGATATTTGTTTTTTGAACGGCGATCATCGTCATCACTTTCATCATCGTCTCGTTCATCGTCATCGCGCTCATCATCATCTTTTTCTGTACGATTATCATTGCCTTGGTTCCTTGTTAAAGGGACTTTAACTCTGACTAACCCGTACATAGGCTGTGCGTTTGCGACATTATTAATAAATTGAGAAAAACTAATAGTACCGTATGTTCCTAAAGGTAAGTCAGTTAAACGATTAGATAGTGCATCTGCTGCATTACGATATTTTTTTATTTGTAGTAGGTGTTTATCGTCAGAAAAATAATTCGATTGGTTTTTAGTGCCTTTGTTGTCGTAGCTCGTAGCTTTTTTATGATCAAAGCCTATTTGATTGATCAAGTTGCCAGAGTTGTCTGATTGGATAGTTTGAACTTCGTTATCGCCTAATGAAAAACTATTACAAGCTTTATTATATAGCGCATCTTCTTTACTACACGAATTATCGAGCGAAGTTTGTAAGTTGGTTTGGATGGCAATAGAAGATATACCATCCACATTACTGAATATTAAATGAGACGAATCATTTATGCCTCCAGCAAATACTGAACTATTAGTAGAAAAAATACATACAAAAAGTATGTGCGGGAATATATTTTTAAACCACAATTTTGCATTAATTAGAAGGTTCATTTGTTCCTCCAGGGTTTGATTCGATTAGTGGCTTCAAGTTAGCTCCTAGCGTTGTTTGGACGTATCCATAAATACGTTGGACATAACTTCTTGATGTACCAACTTTACCTACTGCTTGAACGTAAATTTGAAAAGACCCAGCCAATTGATCGTTTTTAACAAGTTCCATCCAAGCCGCCGCCACTCCATCATTGCTACTTTCTAATTCTGACCAAGATTTTGTGCTTACCTCATATTTATTATTATTTTGATTGAGCGTATATATTATTGGACTTGCTTTGTTTGTGTATAAATCAGACACGAGTAATTTTAAAATATTAGAATCAACCGCATGATTACTAATTGTGGCGCTAGTGCCATCAGCTTCTCCATTCGCCACTTTTTGTAAAATACTTGGCATTGATTGAACTTCATTGTCAGAATTAACCGTGTAATAAAGATACTGTACTGGCAACTCATCTTGGTCGTTTAATAAAATGGCTTCGTCATTATCTGGAATATTATCGTCATCTAATGTGGCATCATACATAAATTGCCCATAAAGCATATTTAGTGCATTTTCAGCTAATAAAAGTGACTCTGAAGATTGGCGATTGTAGCCTGTAATTTGAAGGCTATCCGATGTTCTTTGCAGGAAGTTAAGTGAAATTCCCAATAGTGCTGCAAGTAAAACAATCGTCAAAATTAATATGTAACCTGATTGTGTTTTAGGCAGTTTGTTTAGTCGTTGTTGTGCATCATTGATTTTCATAATTTAGTTACGCGGATAAATTATGCCGGATACAGTGTGTGTTCTGTAATGTTGTAATGGGCCATTTTTATCAAGCGGATTAACAAAACTTTGATCAGTCTGTGGATTACGCGTTGTTATCGCTAGCAAGTATCCCGCTCTAGCAGGACTTGAATAACTCGGTTGCGGTGTGCGGGTGTTTTGCATTGGCCATACATCAAAATTTATAATACCTGCTTGATCGCCAGAGTTATCACCAACGATGGTCTGCATGGGTCTACTTTGCAAGCTGGAGATAGATTCTGCTTTTGCAATCTGTAGTGTTTGCGTCGCATCATCTTGCGCTTCATTTGTCCAGCGTAAGCGAATGGCGTTATTTATGTAAGGCGGCTTGTCATTAGGCCATATGTGATAACCTTCGGGTAGTAAGAAGTCTATTACTGTAGAATCATTTTCATGTTGTAGTGTGCTGGCATCATTCAAAGGTTTGTTTGTTGGATAGCTGACGACAATGCTACTTTTGACAGCTTGTCGTAACAGTCGACTGACTAATTCAAATGTATGATTTGCACTTTGATGAGCAATGTCTCTTTGTGACTCCGTATTTATTGCGCTGGTTTGATTGATAAATATGCCTAAGACACCCAACGACATTAGCGTTGCTAAAGTTGTCGCTACCATCATTTCAATCAACGTATATCCCTTTGAATTTAACATTATATTTGCTCAACTGGTGGGACAAAAACATGAGTGGACATAAAACTAAGTTCACTTGAGCCATCTTTGGAATATTCGATGTTAAGTACAACAGTTAGGGGTGGTTTCCAATTTGCGTTGTTGGTAGAAAGTATTTCATTTCCTAAACTATCAGTGGCACTTGTGACGCTAATTTTAAAATCACTAAACTGACTATTGTTTGTATTAAAAGCGGGTGATTGCTCGGTAATGCTGAGATTGCTCAAAACAGATTTAAAACGATCTACATCGGTTTGGATGGCATGGTTTAGCGGTTCAATTGATTGTAGCGTAAGTTGCATCACTGCAGAATGAACCTCTTTATTAATAGTTGTATTTAAGCTTTTAGTAATTTGTAAGCCTATGCCTAACAATCCAATGGCAAATATAGCGAGCGCTATTAATACTTCAATGAGAGTAAATCCTGGGGATAGAGACTGCGATTTTTGTTTGTTCATTCTATTGCTGCCACTAGTCCGGTTGTAGAAATAGAAACCGTTTCTTTTAGGGAATCGTCAAAACTATG
>Ga0316207_10004065_pt1 | contig 13040 bp, 15 predicted proteins | sample 6weekpyrite_MG_FD_204943 | JGI IMG/M metagenome (GOLD analysis project Ga0316207, IMG submission 204943) | Microbial mat bacterial communities from mineral coupon in-situ incubated in ocean water Damariscotta River, Maine, United States -... | ecosystem: Environmental > Aquatic > Marine >... | reverse complement strand
CTGTGGGCATATTTTTTCAGCTAATAATGTTTCCATTGTTATCGGAATTAGGTGCTGAGGATAAACCTGAAGCATCGGTGCTAGGTTTAATACTGGTTTTTGCTATCTGGCAATTTTCCGTATTTACACATATTTTTAGAGAATCATTTGCGGTGCGTTTACCCGCGGCCATAGCTTTAACTATCTGTTATATTTTTATGAGTCAGATAGTAAGCAGTCTTTTTTTTCCAGAACTAGTTCAATAAGATTAAACGGAGTGTAGATTGCATATTCATATATTAGGAATCTGTGGGACATTTATGGGTGGCGTCGCAGTTCTCGCGCGTCAGGCAGGCCATAAAGTAACCGGCTCTGATGCCAGCGTTTATCCTCCAATGAGTACCCAGCTTGAATCCCAGGGAATTGAGTTAATGCAAGGCTATAAAGCGGCGCACCTGGTAGAGCAAGACCAGGTAGTGGTGGGTAATGTAATGTCTCGGGGTAATGAGGCTATAGAACATGTGTTGAATAAAAACATGCACTATACTTCTGGCCCACAATGGCTGGCTGAAAATGTATTAAAAGATAAATGGGTACTGGCAGTGGCTGGTACACATGGAAAAACAACCACCAGTTCTATATTAGCCTGGATACTAGAATATGCGGGGCTACAACCGGGATTTTTGATTGGCGGAGTGCCAGCCAATTTTGGTGTTTCTGCGCGTCTTGGCGAAGGTTCTTTTTTTGTGGTGGAAGCAGATGAGTACGATACTGCTTTTTTTGATAAGCGTTCTAAATTTGTCCACTATCATCCTCGGACTGTAATTTTAAATAATCTTGAGTTTGATCACGCAGATATTTTTGATGATCTAGATGCCATTAAAAAACAGTTTCATCATCTGGTTAGAACGATACCAGGTGAAGGTTTGATTGTGCATAATGAGGATGATAAAAATGTACAGGATGTTTTAAAGACAGGCTGCTGGAGTCATTTGGCCGGGTTTGTTAGTAAGGATGAAAGCTCTCGGAAAGAAAGTTTATGGATGATTGATAATGTTTCAGGTGATGGTCGTTGCTTTGATGTGTTATACCAGCAGAAAAAGCAAGGCACAGTTGAAGGGCAATTACTTGGTTCGCATAACAGGATGAATGTATTAGCTGCAATTATTGCTGCACATCATGTTGGTGTGCCAGTTGAGCAGTCAATCGAAGCCATGAAAAAGTTTGAAGGTGTTAAGCGTCGTATGGAAGTAGTAGGCGAAGTGAATAATAAAACCCTTTATGATGATTTTGCTCATCATCCAACTGCAATTACTGAAACCATGCAGGGGTTAAAAGATGCAGTAGGTGAAGCAAAAATTTGGGCAGTATTAGAGCCGCGTTCTAATACTATGCGTCAGGGTGTGCACAAGAAGAAACTTGCGCCATCACTTGAACTAGCTGATGAAGTTATATTATTTCAGCCTGCCGATGTAAACTGGGATATGCAGTCGGTGGTTGATGAGCTGGGGGAGCGGGCAAAATTAATTTGCTCAATAGATGAGATCGTTGGTCTGTTAGCTGAGCAAACTCAGCCAGGTGATCATATACTGGTAATGAGTAATGGTGCGTTTGATGGAATACACCAAAAAATATTAGATGCACTTTAAGGCATTGTAAGAAAATAAAAACGCGACTAAACGTAATCACCTGGATGGTGCGTCACGGGTGCAGAATCCAGAAAAAGCTTTTGTATCCATCTGTTTTTTCATTTTTTTTATTAATTTTATAGGATGAAAGGTGTTTTATAATGAGTTCAGAGAAAAAAACAATCATCCTCGCAATAAGCGGTGCTTCAGGCGTACAGTATGGTATTCGTTTACTGGAGCAGTTACTGACCCATGAGCATATGGTTTATTTGCTAATTACTCGTGCGGCACATGTTGTAATTAGCATGGAAACAGAACTGGCCTGGCCGGCAAATAATCATGAGCTTCATGATCAATTGTGTAAGCGTTATGGGGTGGATGAAAATCAGTTAAAGGTATGTGGTGAGTCGGAATGGGCTTCACCTATTGCCAGTGGCTCCTCATCGGTGGATGCGATGGTGGTGTGCCCCTGTTCTATGGGGACTTTGTCTTCTATTGCAGTTGGAGCGAGTGCTAATTTGTTGGAGCGGGCAGCGGATGTAATTTTAAAAGAGCGCAAGAAGCTGGTCCTGGTGCCACGAGAAACTCCATTCTCAGATATTCACCTGGAAAATATGCTTAAACTTTCCCGTATGGGTGCGGTTATTTTGCCGGCTAATCCGGGGTTTTATAACAAACCACAGTCCGTAGAGGATATTGTGGATTTTATGGTGGCACGCATACTCGACCACTTAGTTATCAAACAGGATTTGCAGCCTAAGTGGGGGGAGTAACACTTCAGTTTTTTTCTGTCAAGGATTCAGGTAAAGCTGAAATAATTATTTATATTTTTGCTTTACCTAAATACTGATAGTGTTCAGCTGAAGTGCTTTGGTTTTGTCGAGTTGACACAAAAAAAGCTGGTTTTATTAGAACCAGCTTTTTGTTATGTATCAGTGTTACTAACGTCTTCTGCCTGTAGACCTTTTTGACTATCAATCAGGTTGAACTCAACCTTTTGACCGTCTTTAAGTGTTCTGAATCCTTCACCTCTAATTGCTCGGAAGTGAACGAATACATCATCACCCGTATCACGCTCTATAAAACCGTATCCCTTTGAATTGTTGAACCACTTGACAGTTCCTATTTCACGATCAGACATTTCTTATACCTTTTTATCATCATTTTTCCTAATGTGTTCTTCCTGGACACATCAAAGACACAACGTTAAGAAGCAATGGCAACATCCTCAGCCTGTAGCCCCTTATCACCCTCGGTGATATTAAACTCAACGCGTTGCCCTTCAAACAGAGTCTTATGACCCTGGCCACGAATTGAGCGGAAGTGAACAAAGACATCATCACCCGCGTCCCGGGTAATAAAGCCAAAGCCCTTACTGGTATTAAACCACTTTACCGTACCTGATTCACGTGAATTATCTGTATTTGCGTCTTTCCGCACATTTTTCTTCGAATTTGCTGTTTCTTTATTAGATGAAACTAATGCAGCCACTATGGTTGATGTAAAAATTAAGGTTGCAAGGATAATTAAACCGTTTGTTGTTGAAAAATTTTCAAGTGTAAGCAATTGTGTTGCAATGCTAGTAGCGATGGTTGTTGTTAAAAGACTAATTAAAAAGATACGTATTAAAGCGCTATTCATATAAATGTTTCCTAAATCTAAAGTATTAATAATAAATTACAACAAAGGGTGAAATTATTTTCCCAAAAAATACAGTAATGAGTGAAATTATTTTCCCAAAAAAATTGTAATGTATTTTTTTTGTTCAATAAAATCACAGGTTAAAAATAGATGTTTACGAATTGAAATGAGGGCATATTATAATAAAAAATTAAAGTGCTACCAGTAAAAACTGCTTTTCAATAATCACCATCTTATAAGTATAAGTAAGTATAGAGTTTATAATTTCTAAACTCAGTTAATTTTACAAAAGAGAAGTGTTCACGTTGTTTAATAAACGTCATTATTTTGACAGTTTAGCCATTAATGTTTCAATTGAGGTTTCTGGTGGTAGCTGTAAATGAAATTTTTGAGTTTGTAAGTTAGCTAAAACTTTTAAGGGTTCTTCTTTTGCAAGTCGAGTGTTTTCATTTACATCCAGAGCCATTGCAAATGTTAGCTCCCCTAAAGAACGTTTTAGTTTTTCATCGATACAGTCAAAATCATTTTCTTCTGCGAGGTAGATATACATATCCTGTTTTGCACCGCATCGGTAAATATAACAGTTGGCTGACATTATAAACTTCCTAATACGACATCGGCCGCATCTATCGTGGCCTGAATATCATCATGGCTGTGTTTGGTGCTGACAAAACCCGCTTCATAAGCAGAAGGCGCAAGATAAACACCCTGACCCAGCATGCCATGAAAAAATTTCTGAAATCTGTCTACGTTACATTGTGTTGCCTGGGTGAAGTTAGTAACTTTTTCTTCATCTGTAAAAAACAGGCCGAACATGCCGCCAACAATATTTTGAGTCATTGGAATATTATGTTTATCCGCTTTTTCGAGAATACCTTTTACAAGTTTGTTTACCTGGGAGTTTAAGTCTTCAAAGAAATTGTCCGCTGAAATCAGTTCCAGTGTTTTAAGTCCTGCGGCCATAGCTATCGGGTTTCCAGATAAAGTACCCGCCTGATAGACAGGGCCAGTTGGTGCAATGTGTTGCATTATATCTTTGCGCCCACCAAATGCTCCTACGGGCATGCCACCACCAATTACTTTTCCTAACGTAGTTAGGTCAGGCTTTACGTTATATACGGATTGTGCGCCACCCAGTGCAGTTCGGAACCCGGTCATGACTTCATCAAAAATCAGGATGCAACCATATTCATCACAGACTTCCCGTAGCCCCTCAAGGAAGCCTTTGCGTGGTGGAATGCAGTTCATATTGCCCGCAACCGGCTCAACAATAATACAGGCTATTTTATCGCCTGATGATTTAAAGGTTTCTCTTACCTGTTCAAGGTCATTGAAGTCCAGAGTAATGGTGTGTTCTGCCAGGCAGGCAGGTACGCCGGGTGAGCTGGGTACTCCCAGAGTAAGTGCACCAGAGCCCGCTTTAACTAAAAGGGAATCAGAGTGGCCATGGTAGCAGCCTTCAAATTTAACAATACTATCTCTACCGGTAAAGCCACGTGCCAGGCGAATGGCGCTCATTGTAGCTTCGGTGCCAGAGCTGACCATACGAACAGACTCGATAGAGGGCATTAATTGGCAAATAAGTTCAGCCATTTCAGTTTCAATGGCAGTAGGCGCTCCAAAACTCAGTCCTTTCTCGGCACTGATTTTAACGGCTTTTATTATCTCAGGGTGGGCATGGCCCAGAATCATGGGTCCCCACGAACCTACATAATCAATATATCGTTTGTTGTCCGTATCCCATATATAGGCACCGTTTGCCCTGTCAATAAAGACCGGGTCGCCACCAACGCCTTTAAAAGCTCTTACAGGTGAGTTTACACCTCCGGGAATAACCGATTGTGCCTGGTTAAAGAGATCGGCCTGAGATTTGTTCTGTGACATATGGGGCTTCCTGAGTATGATATTTTTACAAGGCTGGGTATTTTACATTAAAACCCTGTTATGTTCAGTAATCTAAATCCCTACTGACAGCAGGTTGTCAGTAGGGAGGGGCTAGACTTCGAATTCATATAACATTAAGGATAAAAAAATGAATTCAAAAAATACAATCAACTGGTTTGAAATTCCGGTAAATAACTTTGAGCGTGCCATAAGCTTTTATGAAAGTATTCTGGACATTAAGCTTGCAAGAGAAAATATGGATGATATCGATTTAGCGATTTTTCCTGCAGATAAGGAAGCTGTTTCGGGCGCATTAATAAAGGCGGACTTTTTGCAACCCGGTGATCAGGGTAGTCTGGTATACCTGAATGTTGAAGGTAAAATGGATGATGTTATAGGGCGTGCCCAGGGGCGGGGCTCAAATGTTCTTTTTCCTAAAACAAATTTAGGCGAGCCTGGGTACATAGCCCATATAAGTGATAGTGAAGGCAACAAGATTGCTTTACATTCTATGACTGAATAAAGTGCAACAGTTTTAAATTATGCAGGAGCACTTAGCTCCTGCAACTTATATTAAGAGAATAATTATGCGGCGCGGTGATCGATTATTTCAAATTATTCAGCTACTAAGAACACATAAACGCATTACCGCGCAGCAAATGGCCCAGCGACTCGAGGTGTCTGAGCGTACTATTTACAGGGATATGCAGGATTTGTCTCTATCATCAGTGCCGATTATTTCAGAAACAGGCGTGGGATATTCAATTGATTCATCTTATAGTTTGCCGCCAGTTACCTTTAATGAGGATGAGTTAGAGGCGCTGCTTCTGGGGGCGCGTATGGTGCAGTCCTGGAGTGATAAAAAAATGGCCGCAGAGGCGGCAAGGGTGATAGAGAAGATTGAATGCATATTGCCACAAGATTTAAAGCATTCGTTACAAAGCCAGGAAATTCTGGTGCCTGCTTTTCATATATTCAGTGATGTTGCTGAGCTGATGCCCGGGATTCGTGGTGCCATTAAACGGCGTAATAAAATACGGTTGCATTATAAACGAGCTGATAGTGAGAGATCAGAGAGGGTTATCTGGCCACTGGGTCTTTTTTTCTGGGGTAAGGTCTGGACCTTGGTAGCATGGTGTGAAAGTCGAAATGATTACCGGCAGTTTCGAATAGACAGGATTGAGCAATATGAAGTTGTCGACGAGGTCTTTGAGGCAGGCGAATATCAAACATTAAAATTTTATTTATTACAGGCGTGTAAACATGACAATACAGAAAAGATGTGAGTGGGTTGCGGATAATGAACTTTACCAAAAGTATCATGATGAGGAATGGGGGGTGCCCAGTTATGATGATAGGCACTTGTTTGAAATGTTAATTTTGGAGGGTGCCCAGGCTGGATTAAACTGGTTAACGGTTTTAAAAAAAAGAGGGGGATATAAAAAGGCATTTGATAATTTTGATGCAGTTAAAATTTCCAGGTATACACAGAAAAAAGTTGAGCGCCTGTTACAAAACCCTGAAATCGTCAGAAATAAACTGAAGGTTAATTCAACGGTTTTAAATGCACAGGCTTTTTTGAGTGTTAAAAAAGAATTTAACAGTTTTTCTGATTATGTATGGCAATTTGTAAATGGTAAACCTATTGTAAATAAATGGAAAAAACTGTCTGATATCCCTGTAACGACAGATATTTCAGATGCCATGAGTAAGGATTTAAAGAAGCGTGGCTTTAAGTTTGTCGGCTCAACAATCTGTTATGCTTATATGCAGGCTGTGGGTATGGTGAATGATCATACGATTGATTGTGACTGTTATAAAAGGCTTAAATAGTTCAGGTATGTTACACAGGTTGATTCTTAAATGATTAGTGTAATGTGTGTAGCCCGTAGGGAGCGAAGCGTAGTACGGGAATGCATGCAGTATATGCATTCTAATGATCACAAGTTCTCAAACTATTTACCTGGCATTGTTGGCTTGAATTTACAGACCTGAATTTAATATTTAAATATGGAGCCTTTACCAGTCAAAAATTATAGATATACATTGAGTACCTGTTGATTTTAGGATGCATAAAAAGCAATGCATCCCCGTACTACGCTTCGCTCCCTACGGGCTACACACTAGTAGGTGCTAAATGACTTCAGGTATTGCGCGCATCTTCGGGATATATGCTGATTGTCAGGTTGAGAAAATATATCACTAATAACTGCGAGCATATCTGCGCTGGCTTTAAGTAGTGGTTGATGGTTTTCTATGGTTATTCCGCCAATGCAACAAACGGGAATATTATATTGTTGTTTTATACTGGATATTAAGTCGCTACTTGCTTGGGGTGCATCGGGTTTTATAGGTGAACTGAAAAAACTTCCAAATGCAATGTAGTCAGCACCGTTTTTTATGGCGTCTCTCGCCATGCTTATCTGATTGTAACAGCTGACACCAATTATTTTATTGCTACCTAATTGCAATCTGGTGTCTTTAATAGAGTGATCGTTTTTCCCGATGTGTATGCCATCCGCATCGACTTCTTTTGCCAGGTTTATATCGTCATTTATTATAAAAGTAGCTTCGTTTTTGTCGCAAAGTTTTTTAAGTGCACTTGCCTGGTTTAGTCTTTTGAGTGTGTCAGTGCTTTTGTCACGGTATTGTAAAATAGAAACACCTGATGCTAATGCCGTTTCTGCCATACTTAAAAAAAACTTATCTGGCATCAGGGTTTCATCTGTAATGGCGTAAAGGCCCTTGAGTTTTTTTATCATATGTTGCGACCAGGTATTAGTTGGCCATGGCCCAGTGCATTTGCTTGAATGAGAGAATTGTAAGTGAAATCCAGTGCGGTCTGGCATGCGTTTATGGGGGGCATTTTTTGGGCAATCTGAGCAGCCAGGCTGGCGGCAAGAGTGCATCCTGAGCCATGGTATTCATTTTCAAGTCGCTTGTAGGAGTATGACTTCAGGTTTTCTGAGTCGAAATAAAGTTTATGTGTTATATCGGGGCTGCTTGAATGTGTGCCCGTTAACAACACATATTTTGCACCCATTTTATTTAAAAGCTCTGCAGCGGCCTCTGGTCTGTTTTTTGAGCTAGTTAGTAGTAGTGCCTCTGGAATATTGGGTGTAAGTATCAGTGTGTGTGGAAGAATGAGAGTAGTGATAGCATCAATCAGGTTTTTTTGAGACAGTGATGAGCCTCCCCCTGCCACTAAAACCGGATCAAAAATGACAGGAATATCGCGGTATTGTTTTAGTAGGGTATAGATTGCCTCTGCGGTATTACCTGAACCTAACATGCCGATTTTAATGGCGCTTATAGACATATCTTTTAAAATGGCACGGGCCTGCTCAAGTATTATGCCTGTATCTACGGTTTTAAAACTCATAACGTTATGAGTGTCTTGCACTGTGTTTGCAGTGATAATGGGTGCAGCATGGCAGCCATGTTGAGCGATAGATTCTATATCTGCCTGTATGCCAGCGCCACCTGTTGGATCCAGGCCTGAAAAGCACATTACGACAGGAGGTGAGGGTGTTTTCATTGTGATTCTAAATTTATAAAAGGAACAAAAAAGTAGATAATTTTATCTAACAAACCTTACGGGCAGATTTTGCCAGGTCAATAATTCGCGCGCGTATAAACTGGTTGCCAGGATTGTCTGATGTTAATTTGAGGTAAGCACTGTAATCTGCTAAGGCAGGAATATGGCACTCCTGCTGGTCATAGATAGCCGCACGGGCTTTGAGTGCATCGGGAAGATCTGCATCCATTTCCACCATAATGTCAGCTAAAGGTAGTGCTTTCTGCCAGTTTTCTTCCTGCATGTAGAGGTTGCGCAGGTTGCGCATTACTCGCAAGATAATTTCTTTATTTGAGCTACTCGCCAGTATGCCATGGGTGTGAGACTTATTGAGTTTAGCACCATAATATTCTCGTAGGCGTTCTTCAATGTCATCCTCATTGAGTGAAATACCGCCAAAGTATGGATCGAGGACGATTGCCCCATCGCTAATTTCCAGTTTTACCAGAAAATGACCGGGGAATGAGACCCCGCTCAGTGGCAGGCCCAGGGCATGGCCTAATTCTATATAAAGAATAGACAGGCTAATAGGGATGCCCAGTTTTCGTTCGATAACATCATTTAAAAAGCTGTTTCGAGGGTCATAGTAAGCGTCGGAATTGCCTTCATAGCCTTTTTCAATGAACAGAACATAGTTTAGCTGTTTTAATATTTCAGCAGCATTGGCGGTGACAGGAAGTCGGTTGTTTATCTCCTTGGCCATAGTCTGTATTTTTAGCAGGTATTCTTCAATATTTAGTTCCGGGTATTCCAGACGGGCAATCATCAGCGCTGCTTTTGCAAGACTAATGTCATTATCGGGTTGATTTAAAAGCTTTTTAAAAGCATTTTTATCTGGATTCGCTAGGCTCATTTAACGTACTATGCCCTATATCTCATGCGAGTACCATGCTCAAGTGAGAGTAATATTTCAGTTGCATCGAGTGCAGCGGGGAATAAAACACCTGAAATTTGCGCCCCATGTATGCTGGCGCCATCAATGCGGGTGTTGGAAAAATCAATGCCTCTTAAATTACTCATCCTGAAGTAGCTGTTGGTTAGATCCAGCCCATCAGCATTCAGTCCGGTTAGATCAACACTGCGAAAATCGGCCGATGTAAGATCGCAGCTTTCACCTTTTTCTCTGCGAGAATTAAATTCATCTATCTTACCTTCTCTTAGCAAGCGGTAAAGTTCATTATCTTTAATTTGTGGAGTGGCATTTGACATGGCTTTATTCCTGTCTGGACACTAATTCAGTTCAAGTACAAGTATAGCATCAGAAATCTTTAAGTACCCCTGTGTGTTTGGAGAATGTAATGTTAATTTGATATGGGAGGTACTTTATAGTATTTCATGCTCACAGGTAAGTCAGAAACCGAATTAAATACTTGAATATTCAGGCGTTATTAATGGAAAAAGGTTTACCCTGTATTGTCGCAAGAAGGTTTCTTCCTGAAGCATGATTTCGATGTTCACATAAATAAATGCCTTGCCATAGTCCGATATTAAGTGAACCATCAGTAACGGGAAGAGTAATGCTGGAGCCCAGGATGCAGCTTTTAATGTGTGCGGGCATGTCGTCATCCCCCTCATCTGTATGCTGGTAATAGGGCGCACGCTCAGGAACAAATTTATTAAAATGGCTTTCCAGGTCGGCTCTTACAGATGGGTCAGCGTTTTCATTAATAGCTAAAGAGGCAGAGGTATGCTTAATAAACAGATGCAAAAGGCCTGCTTCAACAGAGGCGATTTCTGGTAGTGCCCTTAAAATTTCATCTGTAATCAGGTGGAACCCTCTTTTCATAGCGGAAAGGTGAATATTGTGTTGCGACCATATCTCTGCGTTTCTGGGTTTCATTGTATTTTGTTAACTATTATAGAGTGCCGGTAATTAAGCAATTATGCCTTACGATGCATGGATCTTTTTAAGCAAATCCAGGTTTATATAGCTCGCATCATGGTTGTTGCCCGAGAGGGTGGTAAATGCACTGTCAGGCTCACCCATCTGGTCTAAAACCAGTGATGCACCAGTAAAGTCGTGTGTTTTAGTATAATCGTTTATAGTGATAATGGTTTTTAATCCGGCACCAAGAGAGGCCTTGATACCATTTTCAGAGTCTTCAAATGCCAGGCAATCCCCTGGGGCTAAATTCAGTTTATCTAGTGCCCAGATATATATATCGGCAGCTGGTTTTTTAGCAGGCACTACATCACCCGCGGCAATTACCTCAAACCAGTCAGAAGAGCCCTTCTCCAGGGCATGTTCCAGTAGAGCAGTAACATTGGCTGGAGTTGTGGTAGTTGATATGGCAATACGCATTTCTTGCTCCCTGGCCTCATGGATCAATCTGCGTACGCCAGGTCTCAAGGGGATGGCTCCTGTAGAAAGAAGCTCAGTGTAGTGAGCTGTTTTTGACTGATGCAATTCCTTGATCAATAAAGGGGTTTTGTCATCAGTTGGAAAATCGGTATTAAATTTCTCAAGGTAATAGGCCATACGCTCTTTACCGCCGGTTACAGCAAGTAATTCTCCATATAGCTCAATAGACCAGTTCCAGTCCAGCCCAGCATCTTGAAAAGCCTGGTTAAAAGCGACTCTGTGCCCGTCACGTTCTGTGTCGGCCAGTGTGCCATCTACGTCGAAAATTAAAGCCTGAAGCAAAGACATTATAGTTACCCGAAATTAAAAGTATGGGGATTGTAGTGGAAGCAACAAAAAAATAATAGCCTATACTCAGATTAGCCTGCTTAATACTCCTGCAAGACCAAGATTGAATATATGGAAAAATGATCACGTATATCACCAACCTGAAAAGTTTGTACAAGCCAATTTCTATCAAGCAAAAAATGATGGCGATTATTATGGCCGTGAGCTTAATCGGTCTGGGAACAGTTGGCGCTAGTATAATAATAAATGAATTTATTAATCTGAAAAAAATGCAAAAAGTTGATTTGCAGGTTCTAACCGATATTATTGCAGAAACGACCTCTGGCTATCTATTGTTTAAGGACAATGCTGGTGCATCGATATCGCTTTCTGCTATACGTTCTAAGGCACAAATTGTAAGAGCAATACTATATGATAAAGATTATCAGGTGTTTTCCACTTATTTAAGAGATTCTGACGATGGTGCCGCCGCTTACTACCAGATTAAAAAAGAAAATACATTTAGTCATACTTTTCATGTGGTAAAGGAAATTGTAATTAATAAAGAGCTGGTTGGGTATCTGTATCTTGAGTCAGATGATACCTTAATTAAAAATTTTGTAATTAATTCGATAATAGGTCTGATATTTATTCTGTCTTTAGGCTCTTTAATAGCCTATTTTTTTGCGTTGAAACTACAGCAAATTATATCCAGGCCAATAGAACACCTTACTGAAACCGCGTTAAAAATAACCCAGCAACAAAATTATTCGCTACGTGCCGAAAAGGAAAGTGATGATGAAATTGGTGTATTGACCGACGAATTTAATAAAATGATAGGGAAGCTTGAACAAAGAAATTCAAAATTAATTGAGAGTGAAAACAAGTTCAGGGAGGTGGTTGAGCAGTCAACAGATGCTTTGTATATGGTCGGTGAAAAAGGTGAGTTTGTTGATGTGAATGATGCGGCTTGCAAGGCGTTAGGGTATAAAAGGAATGAGTTGCTAAAAATGGGAGTCGCTGATGTTGATGGTATTTATAGTGATAAAAATGAAATAGGTCAACTGTTAGAAAGACTGTCGAAAGAAAAGCACGTTATTGTAGAAAGTGTTCACTTTAGAAAGAACCGCAAATCATTTCCCGTCGAAATCAGCTTAGGTTATGTGAGTATAGAAGAGCAGCGGCTAATACTTGCTTCAGTTCGAGATATTACTGAAAGAAAGTTGGCGCAAGAAAGTATGCAACATGCGAATGATTTGCTGGAGGTTAAAGTTAATGAAAGAACGCAGGAATTAAAAACAATTAACAGGGCGCTTGTAAGTGCTAAAAAAAAGGCAGAAGCAGCAAGTGATGCGAAAAGCCTGTTTTTGGCGAATATGAGCCATGAAATTAGAACGCCAATGAATGCGGTAATAGGCTTTACTGATTTGCTCTCCTCTAGTGATCTTGATGATCAGCAGGCTGAATATGTTAAATCGATACAATCAGGAAGTAGAAATTTATTGAGTTTAATTAATGATATTCTTGATTTATCAAAAATAGAAGCCGGGAAAATTAAAATTAATTTTGACAGGGTATATCTTAAGCATTTATTGAAAGATATATATCAGGTTTTTTCGGTGTCAGCTAAGGAAAAAGGCTTGTTATTGTCGTTGCATATAGACGACGCTGTTCCTAAGGTAATAAAGTCTGATGAGGTCAG
>Ga0316207_10004064_pt1 | contig 13048 bp, 12 predicted proteins | sample 6weekpyrite_MG_FD_204943 | JGI IMG/M metagenome (GOLD analysis project Ga0316207, IMG submission 204943) | Microbial mat bacterial communities from mineral coupon in-situ incubated in ocean water Damariscotta River, Maine, United States -... | ecosystem: Environmental > Aquatic > Marine >... | reverse complement strand
AATCAATACGAGATTACTACAAAAGTACGATGAGCGATCGATTGTATATTGAAGTGAAATTAACTAATTTTTAGGAAATAACTCTAATTATAAAATTAAGTCCACATAGCAGGAAATTAACAGCCAGCCCCATTGTTGGGATATTGTGTGTGCTTTGCATTATTTTTTATTCATCTGCACTAAAATCAGAAGAAGAAGTTAAAAGAATTCTGATTTCGTACAACCAGAATCACAAACACCATAAATCACTCGCCTCCCGATTAATAGAAAAACTAAATATCAATCCCTATAAAATTATTGAGAGTGATGACACTAACAGCAAACACCATGATACTGCTGATTACGATCTCATTATCGCCATTGGTAACAGAGCAAACCATAGTTTTATTAAGCCAAGTAATAAAACACCATTTTTAAGCCTGTTGATACCTGAAAGCGCTTACACATCTTTAATAAAACAACGCATAAATATAAACAAAGAATTCCTCTATTCCGCTATTTATATTGACCAGCCAATGAGCAGACAGATAAGAATGATAAAGCATTTATCATCTCAATTTAGGACCATTTCTGTTCTACTCGGAAGAAACTCATATTCACAAAAAAATAGCATAATTAAAGAAATAAAAAATAATGGATTGACAGAAAATACCGTATTTATTAACAATAAAATCGAACTTATAGAAAAGACAAGAGAAGCCATCCGCAATGCCGATATTCTTTTAGCCATACCCGATAGAAATATTTATAACCGTAGAACCATACAGTCTATTCTACTCACCACTTACCGAAAAAAAATACCCGTCATAGGTTTTTCAGGTACCTTTGTAAGAGCGGGCGCATTAGCCGCTGTATACAGTACACCTGACGATATTAGCGAACAGGCAAAGATGACTGCAAAAAAAATAATAACTAAAATACAATTACCTATTCGTGAATACCCAAGCTTTTACAATGTAACTATTAACAGAAAAGTCGCACACTCTCTTGGTCTACCTTCATTTAGCCAAACAGAAGTAATTGAGAAATTACATAACGATGAGGCGCCAAAATGAATTACTACAGCATCCGAAAAAGAGTATTATTGCTTGCACTCCTGCCATCTGCATTAACCATATTCACTCTGGTAGCATATTTTGCTATCTCAAATATACAAGACCTAAACAAAAGTCTTGATGAATATGGAACTACCCTTTCAAATCATTTATCTACGGCGACTGAATTTGGCTTAATTTCAGGCAATATAACTCTTCTTAAAGGCCTGATAAGTAAAACGCTTAATGAAGAAGAAATATACGAGATCACTATTAGAGACAATAACAATAAAATTGTTATTAGCTCAAAGAATATAAAAAACAGGACTGATAATAGCAATAAGCCTTATAGCTTCCTTATTAAAGAAAACTATTTAACATTTTCTTCTAATATCAGAAACACTATCATTGAAATAAATGACTTATACCCTTCAATACCTTCAGATAATTTAACAGACAAAGATGTTATTGGATCAATAGAACTAAAAATTTCTGATCTTCCTACGACTAAACAACAAATAAGCATTCTGATTAAAAGCATTATTATTGCATTCACCGGCCTTGTTTTAACCACAATTTTAGCCTTATATATCAGTCAGGGCGTTATAAACCCTATTCAAAGTCTTACCAGTGCTGTTAAGCGAGTTGCGGCTGGCAACTTAAATGTTCATATCAATATTGAAACTTCAGGTGAACTTGAAACACTGGTAAAAGGTTTCAATAATATGACTGAAGAATTATCAATCACGCGACACAATCTTCAGAATCAGATACATGCCGCAACCAGCACACTTAAAAACACTCTTGAAGAACTCGAGAAAAAAAATATCACTTTAGATATTTCAAAAAGTATGGCGCTTGATGCCAGCCGGATAAAATCTGAATTCCTGGCCAACATGAGTCATGAAATCAGAACACCTATGAATGGCATTATTGGCTTTCTTGAATTATTGCAAAAAACAGATCTTTCTCACCAGCAGCAACAGTATATTGAAACAATACATATTTCGGCCAACAGCCTGCTGACCATCATCAATGATATTCTTGATTTTTCTAAAATTGAATCCGGAAAACTGGAAATTGATATCATAGAATTTGATCTTCTCGAACTGATCGAAGAAGTCATCACCATCATGCTACCACTGGCTCAAAAGAAAAAAATTGAACTCATCTTCCATCGTTCAGCCGATATGCCCAGATTTCTATTCGGTGACCCGGCACGAATAAGACAAATATTACTCAATCTTATTGGCAATGCCATAAAATTTACTGACCACGGCTATGTTGCTATCCGGATTTTATTTTTAAAATCAACTGATAACAATTACGACTTTAAGTTCACGATTACTGATACCGGTGTTGGTATGAGTGAAGTCAACAAACAACGCTTGTTTAATGCCTTTACACAAGCAGACACATCAATTACCAGGCGATTTGGTGGTACCGGTCTGGGCCTTGTTATTTCCAGAAGTTTAGCCAATCTTTTACACGGTGAAATAAATTTTGAAAGCAGCCTCGAGTCAGGTTCTGTTTTCTGGCTTTCTTTACCATTAAAACAGTCTTTCCAGACTCACAGTTATGATCTCAGTCATATTCAGGATAAACACGTTATTCTGTATGAAAGTAAACCACAGTTACGATTAAGCAGTCGACAGCTTCTTAACTGTTGGAACTCATATATTCAGCAAATTAATAATTTAAAACAGCTAGAGTCTCTGCTTATCAGCAATATTACAAGCTTTGACTATATGATTATTGGTATAAGTTACGAACATATCCTGAAAAAAACAGACTTTAGTGAATACATAGAAAAATGTCGCCAACATAACATACCTGTTTTTGCTCTCATCAGCTCGGGTGAATATGAAAATTACGAAGCATTCATCAATCAGGGGTTTTCTTTATGTCTGTTCCGGAATTCACCGATTGAAAAAACTCAAAACTCTATCAATACTTTCTTTAGCGGAAATCATACAGAAATAATTTCAAATGAAAGAGTACATTTGACAGCAGACTGGTCACATCTAAGTATTCTGGTAGTTGATGACAATCATATTAACTTACATCTTGCGAATTCAATTCTGAAAGGCTGGCAGGTAAAAACTTATACCGCCACTAATGGACTTGAAGCCGTTTCTCTCTGTAATCAAATAAAATTTGATCTGATTTTTATGGATCTTCATATGCCAGAGATGGATGGCATCGATGCAACAATCAGTATACGTTCAAAACTCTCAGAAAACTCAGATACCTGCATCATTGCCTTAACTGCCAACGCAATGCCAGAAGAAAGAGAAAAAATTATTGCTTCTGGCATGAATGATATTTTAATTAAACCTGTCAGTGAACATCAAATATACCAAACCATTAGCCAATACTGTGATGTTGACTCTCAAGTAGTGAAGACTGAAACCAAAGCAATTGAAACTGATACTCATGCAGCAACTACAGACACTAATAATAAATCAGCAGAGGATGAAAATAAATTAGCTGACTTTGATCTAAATGATGCCATCAGTCTGGCTGGTGGTAATAAGGAGCTTGCTCAGGAACTTTTTGGCATGCTAATTAATGAACTGCCCGGCTACCAGGAAAAAATCAATACCGCTTTGACTGATCAGAATATCAAAGACCTTAAACACTATACGCATAAAATTAATGGTGCGACCAGTTACTGCGGTGTACCTAAACTCAGGTATGCCGCAACAACACTGGAACAGAAGATAGACAGAAATGATACCAGTACACTGCAGCAGGACGCTGAGCAGGTATTGAAAAGCATCGAGGAACTAATCGAGTTTCATAAAAGCTATCAGTTCGAATAACTAACAACCGCTGCCTTTACTAGCGTTGCATTCTTGATCGCATCAGTTTAACGGCCTCTGGCAAGCCAAGAAAAACAGCATCGGCAATAATGGCATGACCAATATTAAGCTCAACAACCTCAGGGATCTGAGCAATATCAGACACGTTGTGAATGGTTAAACCATGACCTGCATTGACCTGCAAACCAATAGAATGTGCATACGTAGCCATTACACTGATTCTTGTTAATTCATCAGCTCTGGCCTGATCATCTTTCAAGTCAGCGTAATGCCCGGTATGAATTTCAATAACAGGAGCACCGCAACGTTTAGAAGCATCAACCTGGTCTTTATCAGCATCAACAAATAGTGACACACGAACACCAGCCTCTGCTAACTGTGTACATGCCTGAGTAATTCTGTCTTCCTGCGACACCACATCAAGCCCGCCTTCAGTCGTCAGCTCTTCCCTTTTCTCAGGTACAAGACAACAATCTTCAGGTTTTACCTCAGTCGCTATAGCAATCATTTCATCAGTAACCGCCATTTCCAGATTTAACTTGGTCTGGATAGCCTGTTTCATGCGATAAACATCATCATCCTGAATATGACGACGATCTTCTCGCAGATGCATGGTAATGCTGTTTGCACCAGCTAGTTCAGCTTGCAGTGCCGCATGCACAGGATCAGGATAAGACGTACCTCTGGCCTCACGCAAAGTTGCTACATGATCGATATTGATACCAAGGAAAATTGGATTAGACATAGACACCATAAATTTAATAAGTATTTGGAGAAGAAACAGAACGGATTGATTTTGACTGAATATTAAATCAGAAAATCACGGATCACAATATGAATTTTGACTAAATAGGCCTTTATCACAAATATTAGTAAAATATCGCCATTTTTTGGTGTTTCCATTGTTTATTTGCTATTCTTTCAAGCAGATATTTTGATAATTGTTGGCGAACGGAATATGCAAAAATATATAAAAACTATTATAAGCACCGCTATTATTCTCTTATTCATTTCACTGCCACTGGGTAAATTCAATCTGCCATTACTAACTCAGATTGAAAACTTCACATACGACACGCGCCTAAAATATACAGCCCCTTATACTGTGGATTCGAATATCGTTATTCTTGATATTGATGAAAAAAGCCTTGCCGAATTAGGTCAATGGCCATGGAAAAGAAATGTTATAGCAGATATCGTCGATAACCTGTTTGAGCATTACAAAGTTAATAATCTTGGATTCGATATTATCTTTGCAGAACCTGATAATGACACCAGTTTTGAGTTACTTAATAATTTAGCCAAGGGACCTCTCAAAACTGATAAAAAATTCCTTAAAGAATACAAACAAATCATCCCTAAACTGAATCATGACAAAATCTTTGCAGACAGCCTGCATGAAAGAAAAACCATTCTCGGTTTTGCTTTTTATAATGAACAAAATACCAACAATACCAGCCTGCCAAAAACTGTGCTGGAACTTCAGGCTGAAGTATCTGATAAATTAAGCCTGATTCAACAAAGTGCTTATATCGGAAATATTTCAAAACTTCAGGATAAAGCCTTCAGCGCAGGATTTATAGATAACCCAAGCATCAATTACGATACTGATGGTGTTTTTCGACGAGTTCCTTTATTACAGATGTATGAAGGTAAAATTTATGAATCACTGGCCTTTGGTTTATTTCGTTCAGCAATTGGGTCGCCGCCTATAGAAATTCAAATCGAAGACAGCGATGAAACAGAAGTACTGATTAATAAAATTAACGTAGGTAACTATCAGATTCCTGTCGATCAGGAATCAAATATACTGGTACCTTACCGCGGCTACTGGAAAAGTTTTCCTTATATCTCTGCTGTTGATGTTCTAAATAAATCAACACCGGTCGAAGCCTTAAAAGATGCCATCGTTATCATTGGAACTTCCGCTGCTGGTTTAAAGGATTTAAGAACCACACCATTTGAAACCGGTTATCCGGGTGTAGAAGTCCACGCAAATATTATCTCAGGCATTATTGAAGGACGTATCAAAGACCAGCCCTCATACACCTATGCATTAGAATTCCTATTACTACTTGCGCTGGGCATATTACTAACCTATATGATGCCCAGACTATCCCCCTTGCTTACAACACTGGCAACAGGCTTAATTTTATTTTTATTAATTGCCGGTAATTTATATGCATGGCAGGAACTTAACCTTGTACTGCCTCTGACCAATTCACTGCTGCTTGTCGTTACTTTGTTCGGTCTGCACATGTCCTTTGGCTTTTTTATAGAATCCTACAATAAACGCCAGATCACCCGCTTATTTGGTCAGTATGTTCCACCGGAACTGGTTGATGAGTTAAGTGAACATCCTGAAGTTTTATCGGTTGATGGTGAGACTCGTGACATGTCAGTACTATTTAGTGATGTGCGTAGTTTTACCACTATCTCTGAAAATCTAAACCCAAAGGAACTGACACAGTTTATTAATGGTTTTTTAACACCTATGACAAGAATCATTCACCAGAACCGGGGTACGATTGATAAATACATGGGTGATGCGATTATGGCTTTCTGGGGCGCGCCTTTAACAGATCAACAACATGCACGTAACACCCTGATAGCAGGCCTTGAAATGATAGACGAGATGAAAAATCTCAGTGCCGAATTCAAAGACCGTGGCTGGCCTGAAATTAAAATTGGAGTTGGTATCAACAGCGGACCGATGAATGTCGGCAATATGGGCTCCGAATTCCGTATGGCATACACTGTATTGGGTGATACTGTGAATCTGGGTTCACGTCTTGAAGGCCTGACAAAAAATTATGGCGTTGACATTATTGTTAGTGAATATACCAAAGATATGGTTGAAGATTATGAATACCGCTTTCTTGATCAGGTGCGGGTAAAAGGGAAAGATCAGCCGGTTAATATCTTTGAGCCTCTGGGTATAGCGTCTGAAATTGATGAAGAACAGAAAAATGAACTTGATCAGTATCGAAATGCACTGGAGAGTTTTTTTTCACAGGACTGGATCACAGCCTGTGAACAGTTTTCAGAGTTACAAGTTGATTTCCCTGAAAGAAAAATTTACAACATCTACTTTGAACGCGCCAGTATTTATAAAGACACTCCGCCAACCAAAGACTGGGATGGTGTATTTACACATACCAGTAAATAATACAAACAAACAGACTACAACCTGAAATACTGGCAGATACTTATGCAAGAAAACATGCGCAGAAAAGACTTTGATGTCACTAACAATATACTGGTGACATCAGCATCAGAAGTATGCCAGTCTGTGCGTGGAATTTTTGTCAGCATGTTCGATGAAAAATATTTTTCACCCGTTCAGCAAAGCTTTGAGGACTTTGACAAACTCTTTGAAGGAGAGTTTGATGGCTATCTTGCCTGCGATACCTTCTATCACGATAAGCAACACACGCTGGATATGACGCTGGCTCTGGCCAGGCTGATTGAAGGCTACCAGCAAGTTGTTAACAAAGACAAACAACTAACTGCTGATTACGCAGCGATTGGATTAATTACCGCACTCTACCATGACTCAGGTTATATCAGAGAGATTAATGATAAAAACTCTAATGGTGCCGTGTATACAAAAACACACGTCACCCGAAGCGCCACTTTTCTGTCAAAATATTTACCTATGATCGGTAAACCTCAATACGTTGAGATAGCTAAAAACATAGTCCACTATACCGGCTATGAGTTAAAACCCTCAGAAATAAAACTAAAATCTGGCATCCTTCACACGCTGGGACATATGCTCGGTTCAGCTGATCTGATTGCGCAAATGTCCGACCGTTGTTATCTTGAAAAATGCCGCGACCGACTCTACCCTGAATTTGTTTTAGGAAATGTTGCTGAAATTACACACAAAGATGGCACAACTGAACAGTTGTATAAATCCGGTAATGACCTGTTAAGAAAAACGCCTGATTTTTATAACCATGAAATTAATGCACGTCTGGATGGTTTATTTAATGGCGTCTATAAATATGCAGAAAATCATTTCGGTCACGGCAATCTATACATAGAATCACTGGAAGCTAACATCAGTCATTTATTAAAATTACTCGAACAAAAACAGTTATCAAAGCTGGTCAGGATTCCATTAGTCAATAACGGTACAGTCTTTGCCGATTCTTCCAGTGCAGAAGAAATTCGAAAGCTAAAAATTAAATAACAGATACTTTAGAATATTAGTTTTTTAGTGCATAAATGCCATCAAGATTTCTTAACTGACCTTTATAGTCCATCCCAAAACCAAACACATAACGGTCCGGTACTTCCAACGCACTGAAATCAGGCTCTATCGTAACCTCACGGCGTGGATGATTTTTTATCACCAGAACCGATGTTAATACATTGCTTGCCAGCTGAGATTGACAGTATTCAGCAATAGCCTGCAAGGTAAGCCCTTCATCAAATATATCATCCAGTATAATAACAACGCGCCCTTTCAGGTCTTGCTGAGGATAAACTTTCCAGTCCAGTTCAAACCCCGTGGTTGTATTTCGATAACGAGTTGCGTGAATATAGTCCACTTCTACAGGCATCGTAAGCAACGGCAGTAGCTGACCGGCATAGATTAAACCACCATTCATAACAGGCAGAATCAGTGGCGGCATAGTTAGATCAGGAAGATCATTTAAATGCTGATTAATTAAATCAGCCTGCTTTTTTAAAGCAGTTAATATTTGTTCTTTGTTAAAGATCTGATCAGCCTGCTTTAGCTGATCTTTAATTTCATTCAAATGCATAAAATGTTATTAATAAGTAAACGTTACTGTTGAATCGTCCATAGCTTCACCAATAACATAAGCCCCGCCAACGGTCTCATCGACTTCTTTAATAAAGTCGTCACCCCAGATTTCCAGAGTCGGTGTACAAACCTTAAATGAAACACCAGCAGCATGAGCATCTTTGATGACATCATATAAAGTTTTTTCAGTCTGCCCGGGAATAATAATTTTTTCTGAAACTTCATTCAGCGCCAGCTCACAACTGCGACCGGTAAATATAATCTCAACATCATATTCCATGGCGGCAGCAACCGTTGCCTGAAAGAACGGCGGACCGACTTCCAGCGGGTTAACCGGGTTAGTGTTTACCAATACGATGATCAGTTTATCAGCCATATTTAATACCCTGTAACATTAATATCTATTAAGTATTTTATAGCACTGGTTCAGATTTTTGCGAGTCGATATGGAGAGTAGAAGTTGGAAAAGCAACTTCAGCACCGTGCTTGCTAACAATCTCCAGTACTTTTAATAAAACGTCCTGTTTCACTTCGTGGAAATACACCCACTCTGTAGTTTTAGTAAATACATAGATAAAGAAATCCATCGAAGATGGTGCAAACTGATTAAAATTAACGATCAGTGTCTGTGTATTATCAATTTCTGCATGTGTTTCCAGCATGTCTCTTACATCTTTTATAATAGCCGGTATCTTCTGACTATCATCATAACGAACACCGATAGTTTCATAGATGCGCCGGTTCGACATTCTTGAAGGGTTTTCAACAGAAATATTTGAAAACACTGAATTAGGAACATATAACGGTCTTTTATCAAATGTCCTGATGGTGGTTAAACGCCAGCCAATATTTTCAACAATGCCCTCAATTTCACGGTCGCTTGAACGAATCCAGTCACCAATAATAAAAGGGCGATCGAGATAGATAATCAGACCACCAAAAAAATTAGCTAACAAATCTTTTGCTGCAAAACCGATTGCAACGCCACCAATACCACCAAAAGCCAGTACGCCAGAAATACTAAAACCAAGCGTCTGAAGCCCTACAAGAACACCCGTTATAATGGCGGATGCACGCAGCAGCTTACTGATCGCTTCAACGGTTGCTATTTCGTACTTGTTTGAACCTTCTTCATCTTTTGATGTTTTAAAGACAAGCTCAATTTCACGCGTTAATCGTAATAAAAAAATAGTCAGAATTAAGATAAAGGCAACATACTGAAGTGGTTTTATCGTCTCAAATACAGGAACTTTATTGTCGTACTGGATGACATCTATTGATAATATTAAACCCACCAGCCATATAAACCAGGTCAATGGTTTTTGCGCTGCCAGCACCAGTGCATCATCCCACGGATTATTGGTAGTAAGCAGTTTTGCGTGTATCTTTGCCAGAAAACGTTTCTGAATAAAGTTTAATGTTAAAGAGATGAGCACGATCAAAAAAACATAGACAATCCATGTGTCTTCGGTGACCGTCATCGATAATGTTTTTGACCACAGATCATTCATGATTTAAACATCCAGTTCTAATTCAGGTGAATCGGTAAGCGGCTTTAATCGCCTGGTAATAGCTTTCCACTCATCCGTTGCAAATAACTCTTCTCTGCTAAACCTCGGCTGCCCATGCATGCGTACCAGACGCATTGCCGATGCCGGATCAGTATAATCACCTAATCCCTGCAAAACCTGTTTAGCTTCAGTACTGTGATTGCAGACCAGCACCATGTCACAACCGGCATTAAGTGCCTGCTTTGCTCTGTCTGTATAATCACCTGCGGGAGCGGCGGCTTCCATACTCAGGTCATCACTGAAAATCACGCCTTCAAAGTGCAATTGCTGACGCAGTATATTTTGTAACCAACGTTCTGAATAACCTGCCGCTTTATCGTCGACCTGAGGGTATACAACATGCGCTGGCATAATGGCAGCAAGACCATAGTCAATCATACGCTCAAAAGGAATAATATCCTCCATCATAATATCAGCCAGTCTGCGCTGATCCACCGGATGGCCAACATGGGAGTCTTCTTTAACCGAGCCATGACCGGGAAAATGTTTACCCGTAGCAGCCATCCCCGCCCTTTTCATGCCGCGCATAAACTCATGTGCAAGTATGGAAATGACATCAGGTGATTTATCAAAGGCACGGTCACCAATCACGCCACTGATACCATGACCTAAATCCAGAATGGGTGCAAAACTAAAATCGATGCCGGTAGCAAGACATTCTGATGCCATCAGCCAGCCCGTTTTCTCAGCCAGATCTTTTGCTTCATCTTTATTATTTCGATAAAGCTGCCCAAAAGTAGCCATTGCCGGTAATCGGGTAAATCCATCATGAAAACGCTGTACCCGACCACCCTCGTGATCAACAGCAATTAACAGATGTGGATTTCGTAAGGCATGGATTTCTGAGGTTAAAGCCTGAAGCTGTTCGATAGATTCAAAATTTCGGGTAAAGAGAATTACCCCGCCAGTATTAGGATGTAAAAGCATATCTCGTTCTGCTGGCGTTATTTCAGTGCCAATCAGATCGATCATTACCGGACCAAGTGTCATACAATTTCCATTAATTATTATTCTTATCCATCATCGCTTTCAGATCGGCAAAAGGATTGGAAGTCGCTTCCTGGGGTTTATTCTCAGTGACCAGCGAATAGCCCTCACCTCTTACCTGATCAGCAAAGCGTGAGTGTTCGTTTTCGTGACAATAGACACATAACAGCTCCCAGTTACTGCCATCTTCAGGGTTATCATCATGATCATGGTTGCGATGATGTACCGTCAGCTCAATCAGATTCTGACGGGTAAATTCCCGCTCACAACGACCACAAATCCAGGGATATAGCTTTAGTGCTTTCGCCCGATAATCCTGCTCACGGCTCTGGCGGTTTTTTATCGCACCAGCAACGACTTTATCCAGTTTATTTTTATCTATTGATGATTTTTTAACAGGCATTTTTCAATAACCATTTTTTATATTCTGGCCATTGTAACGCTTCACGGGGAAATTTGTAATACTCTGAGCGATGACTCAAGCTGCACTTTCAACCAGCAATTAAGCCATCTGTCTGTACACCACAGAACTCCAGCACTGTCGCCAAATGAGACTCAAAGCTGTTAAAGCTATGATCTCCCCCTTCTTCAACAATCATACGAGAACCGGCAAATTTTACGAAAGCCTCACTATAATCGAGCACTTCATCACCGGTTTGCAGCATCACCAGATAACGATGTGGCTTACTAATGTATTCAACATCAAGCTCTCGTAATTCCTCTATATGCTTTTCAGTTAAATCGTATTCCTCGCCACTGTAGTGGTTGATATTATGACCTAAATAATCTTTTAATAACTCATAGGGTTTTACAGCCGGGTTTACCAGCACGGCTGGCAGATCGTAGCGGTCGGCCAGCCAGGTTGCATAATAACCACCTAGCGAGCTGCCAATAAAAGACAAATTATTAGCGATATTCTTTTCGACCAGTGATTTTAATTCGGCCATGGCATAACCCGGCACAGAAGAAAGTGACGGAATCAGAATTTCATTTTCACGCCCGCAAGCCTTGAAATAGTTTAACAATACCTGGGCTTTATACGATGCGGGCGAGCTATTAAAACCGTGGATATAAATAATCATTTATCAGGCTACCTGTAAAAGCAAAATATCAGGTATTTCAGTTTTGCGACAAAATCAAGGCGACTGCATGCACAGAAATACCCTCTTCTCTTCCTGTATAGCCCAGTTTTTCGGTAGTTGTTGCTTTGATATTAATTTGTTGTGTCGAAACTGCAAAATCAGTTGCCAGATTTTCTCTCATCTGAGCTATATGTACAGACATTTTTGGTGCCTGCGCAACAATTGTGATATCAACATTTCCTAATGCATAATTGTTGTCTGCAAGGAGAGAAATGACATGACGTAATAGCTGACGACTATCAATGTTTTTATACTGTGCATCAGTGTCAGGAAAATGCTGACCAATATCCCCTAATGCTGCTGCACCGAGCAGAGCATCACAGACCGCATGCAATAAAACATCACCATCAGAATGCGCTTTAAATTGTTTATGATATGGGATCGAGACACCAGCCATAACGATGTGATCGCCTGCTTCAAAGGCATGCACATCAAAACCATGACCGATTCTGAATGGTAGGTTGTTATTCATCTGATTGCGCCCTGAGATACATTTCTGCCAGTTTTAAATCCGGTTTTCTGGTGATTTTAATATTATCTTCATGCCCTTCAACGAGTAATGGATTGAGTCCCATATACTCAATCGCCGAAGATTCATCGGTGATCATATATCCCGATTCAATCGCATCTGTCATTGCCTGCTGCAACATTTCAAGCCTAAACATTTGCGGTGTTAATGCATGCCACAAACCATCCCGGTCAACGGTCTGAT
>Ga0316207_10004063_pt1 | contig 13051 bp, 11 predicted proteins | sample 6weekpyrite_MG_FD_204943 | JGI IMG/M metagenome (GOLD analysis project Ga0316207, IMG submission 204943) | Microbial mat bacterial communities from mineral coupon in-situ incubated in ocean water Damariscotta River, Maine, United States -... | ecosystem: Environmental > Aquatic > Marine >... | reverse complement strand
CGATTTTGTTAATTGCTTTTGCTTTTTATGTTTTAATTGAAATTTGCGTTCTTCGCCAAGACTCACAGAAGCGATAATAGGATCAGCACCTAATTCTGGTTCATCATCACTGTGCCATGCTACACCGTCTGATCCATTACGATACTGATTAACCAAAACACTGTTAAATTTCTCACATGATACCGTTTCAATTCTTTCTTTTATCTCAAGCAGTGGCTGATTCCAGGGTAATGCTTTGGCATGCACACCTGAGTATTCATAAGATTTACCTTCATCCCCATGCCATGCAGATAATCTTGGTACGTCATATTCTTTACCGTATAAAAAAATCTTTTCTTGTTTCCAATGAATATTTTTCATTAACCAACTAAAATATTTGTTAGCTTCTTTTTGCTCAAAGAAATGGGGATATAAGCATAATTTTCCATCTGGAATGTCAATATTAATATGTGTGTTTGCGTCTGAAAATAGATCAGAAATCATGGAAGAATTCATTTTAAATATTTAATATATTACCACAGGCATTTAATTAGCCTTTATCTTAATAACTTACGAGCGTTTTAATATTAACTAAGAGTGTTTTTTGTTCGATATACTGCTCTAATTAGATCATTAATTAACCATAAAGCTTATGAAGCGATTATTTTAAACGGCTTGTAAACCCATTGGAGTATTTAAGATTTTTGTTCTTGGATATTTACAATTAAGTAGTTTATAGTCTCCCTCCTTTAAAATATTATAATAATTGAATGCAATCACCGCTGGAACCCAAATGCCCATTACACATGTTATCGCACATCATCTTAGTAAAGAAATTGATGAAGAACCCAATTTAATATTACGGAAATCAGAACTGGAAAATGATTCTGAGCAAACAGCATTATTTAATGCGTTAAAAAATAGTTTCAACACACGGATCAGTCGAAAACATGGAAGTTTTGATGATGAAAAAAAATCGATATTGCTCACTGAAGAAGTTAACAAATATTTGCAAGATGAGAAAGAATTCATTGCCTTTACAGCTAAAGTTATCGAAGTCATCAATGATATATTGACTGAGAATAATGGAGAAATCAATGCGCATTTTATTTTTGTCATTGAGGAAAAAGAAAAGCAAAAGGTTCTTTATCTTTTTATTGTTTATCAAAACGAATATCTCACATTTAATGATTCACTTGAAATAATGCACATTTATTCTATTGATACAGGTAGTACGCTTTGCGGATTAAAACTAAATATTAGTGACTGGCAACAACGTCCAAAATATCACTATTTGACATTAGTTCCACCCAAAGGAAACGAGGTCCTTTTAGACGCGTTGCATGAAGTGAGTGGTTTTGGTAACAAAATTGACAAGGCAAAATCGACTAAAGAGTTCTTGGAAAATATTGATACTTTTTCCCAGCAAATGCCTGAAGAAAAACAACAAGAATTTAAGGAAAAAGTGATCAATTATTGTGAGGAACAAGAAGCAAAAGACGAAGCTGTGAATATTCCATCGCTTTCTAAATCCTTAGAGGGTATAGATGTTGAAAAATTTATTCGTGAAGTACTTCCGCATAATCCTAAGCAGACTGACGATGAAGATGAGCAAGAAATTCTGGTTGATAAAAGAAGCTTAAGACGTTATGTGAAATTCTCAGGACGCGATAAAGACTTATCACTGACATTTTCCACAAACCAGCTGAATAGCAGCATTTTTTATGATGAAAGGGCGGAGACGCTACTTATTCAGAATATTCCTAAGTCATTAAAGAAGCAGCTTCAAGCACACATAAAAAAGATGAATCCAGTTTAAAGCGATATATATATCGAGGATCTAAGTTTTACTTTAACAACGGGTGTTTTTTATACTGAGTAGGTGGGATAATTTCTCTGGTCTGAATCATGCGTAATATATTGTTATGCTGATTGAATTTATCATCAATAGTTTTGTTGTTCTTTTCGTCGTGTTAGACCCAGTGGGTGTTGCGCCCATCTTTGCGGCCCTAACACATGGAAACACCGAAACCTATCGTCGTCAGATGGCTATAAAAGGTACAGTGTTGTCTGCTGTCATTCTCATTCTTTTTGCTTTTTTGGGGCATTTCCTATTGAATGCATTAGGTATTACACTTGATGCATTTCGCGTCGCCGGTGGATTATTTCTCTTACTTCTTTCAATTGATATGGTCTTTGCGCGTCAATCAGGTTTACGTAGTACTACAAAACGTGAAAACCAGGAAGCAGAGCATAAAGAAGACATATCAGTATTTCCTTTATCAATACCGCTCATTGCCGGTCCTGGTGCAATTACCACAATGATGTTATTGATGGGTGAAACTGCGCAGCAACCATTATGGATTAGTGCTTTGATGGCAGTTTTGATTTGTGAGCTTTTGTTAATTTTATTTATACTGTTGATGGCAGGGCGAATCATTAAGATTATTGGAGAAACGGGTTCAAACGTCATCAGTCGAGTATTGGGAATATTGTTAGCTGCATTAGCAATACAGTATATGATTGATGGGATAAAAGGGGGATTTGCGGTGGCGTAAGTATGAAAGGTGTTAGCTTTTTATCCATTCATGCCACTCATTGAAAAGTGATTGATTAATCGCTGCAACAACAGAACGTTTTATGATTTCTTTTTTGTAAATTGTTTCGCCTTCTAATGTTGACGCCAACCCTCCGGCAGCGCGAAAAATTAATTCTCCTGCTGTATAGTCCCAAAGGTTTTGATTGCCATGTAAATAGACATGTCCGCGACCGGCAGCTAGCCAACACCAATCCAAGGCGGAGGCCCCAAAGTTGCGTTGTGATGAAAAAGGGCGCTCTGTCACAATGCGGGTTGCTAGGGCGTTTGTAAGTCGTTTGAAATCTACGATCGCTGTAGCATTTGCGAGTTTAATGTCTGATTGAATGGCTGTTAAAGGTTTTTCGTTAAACGAGCCTGTTATTGAGCCATCGGTCATTTTACTAGCGAAAAAGCATTCGTCCCGAGTGGGGTCATACACTAATCCCAAAATTACCTCACTGTGATATATCAGTGAAAGGGAGACCGCGAAATAAGGAATCCCTGCGGCAAAATTACTTGTGCCATCTAAGGGATCTAAGCACCAAACTGGCTGATCAGATGCTAGTAGATGAGTTTGTTGCTCCGTGGACATTTCTTCACCAAGTAACACAAAATCCGGCCAGTGTTGTTTTAGTGTTGCTGTGATTTGTGTTTGTGCTGCTATGTCTGCTTCGGTGACAATACTGCCATCGGCCTTAAGTGAGTGGGAAACTTTGGTAAATCGTGGAAGCAATTCTTGCCTAGCGATATTTTGAATAAGGTCTTTTAGTTTAGACGTATCAATGTTAATGTCGTGCATAAATTTGCTTAATAAAGATTCTGTTTAAAATGATTGCTTATTTTAACAAGGTGTTAAAAGACTAACAATTATTATTGAAATCCTAAGATGTTTACTTTTACCCATACTTAATATATTCCAATGCCTCTAAATACTGTCTATTGCTTTTGTAATTTCTGGTAATGCTTCTTCTATGTGTGAAAAACGGTGGTCGCCATTTTCATAAGTGATAATTCTCGCAATATTCTTAAATAATTTTTTCGTCTTACGGTAATCGATGAGTTCATCACCTTTGTCCAATAATATAAGTCGTGATACTTCGCGTAAATTTTGGGGATCATGTGCGTAGTTTTTCGATGCTTCCAGCATTTCTTGTGTGAATATGAAGGTTTCTTCAGTCCCGAATATGTTACTTACGCCGATATACTTGGCTAATGTTAACCAGGGCGTAATTGCTGGATTGATCATTACACAGTTAAATCCAAAATTTTGTGCTAACCAGTTAGCATAAAATCCACCCATTGATGAACCAATAAGAAATATTGAGCCACCATTTGGGTTTTGTTGTTGTAGATCTACTAAGTAATGCTGAAGAAAGGATATAGCATTGTGGGGATCATGTGCTGGGTAATCTGGAGCGAAAACCTTTCCTTCATAATGTTGAGCTATATATTTACTTTTGTTTCCCCAGCCAATGCTGCTAAAACCGTGTAAGTAAATGATCAAGATTGTGAACCTATTAAAACAGAGAATGAAGGTTTAGAATTCTATGATCTATCTGTTAACAAATCTATTTATTTAAACAAGAAATTTATTAGTCAGTAGTATAAAATACAGTCATGATTGTCCCTCACACAGAAATTTCCGCCGATACTTTGTACGCCTTGATCGAAGAGTTTGTTACTCGAGACGGGACCGATTATGGCGAGCACGATGTATCCACACCGATAAAGGTTCAACAAGTCATGGATCAGTTGGAAAAAGGAGAGATATACATCGTTTACAGTGAGTTGCACGAAAGCTGTTCGCTAGTCACTAAAGAAACATTCTCCAACGGTTAATCTTCAAGGTTGTCGCAATGGCTCGCCATATTTTGATGAAAATCAAAAGAAGACGCAGAAAAACTCAAATGGCGCTTAGTAAATGGTGAGGACTTAGAAAAATTAGTGAAAAAATACTCCACCTGAAAGTCTACTAAAAAGGGTGGTGATCTTGGTGAGATTCAACAAGTTAAAGTTAAACATAAACCACGGCTACTTAGTGACAATGACCCTTGTTTTTTGTCGAGTCAGCTTGCGATTTCTTGCAAGACAATGACATGAAACATACCCGAGGTAGACCGTATCGCCACCAGGCACAAGGCAACATTGAACGTTGGCATCGATCCATACACTGGAAGATGTCTTTTACGGTCGTGGAAAAACTATTCTGACTTAAAGAGAAAAAGTTAAACGAAATACAATGGCAAGCTGACGGCGTTTGCATTACGATAAACAGGTTGTATTACACAACGAGATGATCGGAAGTGCCTCTTAGAATTAGGGAAAAGCTGCCCAAAAGATTTTGATGGCGTACATAATTTCGTCCGTTGATTGATTGAAGAGGATCAAATTCTTCTCGCTAATATATTCATTCTGAAATGATGGTTTATAATTTTTACGCCTTCATGAAATATCAGTCCTCTAAAAGCTACTTCAGCACCAAAAATATCTTGAGGGTGTTTTAATGCAATTAGACGACAATTATGCTGACCACCCGCGACAATTATCTTGGCCGCCGCATTGCCTCACACACTATCTAACTATTGATGTACTCGTATCTCATCTAACACGTATTCTGTTTTAAATCCGTCCGTTACCATGGCTGGCATGAAAAAGCGCAACTCATTGAATTCTCCAAAAGTCGTCGAGTTAAAGCCTCGATTATTCGCTACCGGTATATTGTCTATGCACATTGAGTATTTGTTTGTGTTTTTATTTAATTCGATATGTACCGTATGTGCGGCATTCGGATCGTAGTCACCTGCAAGCGGAGTGTATGTATTCCCCTGCTTTAAATAATATGCATTGTCATAGAGTTTTGTAGATATTTCACGATTATTATCAACATCAGCAATGGAAGTGGCTAATCCTGATATTAGATGCTGTGGTGTAATTAAACTATGAGCCTTATAGTTAATATAGTAAATACCACTCGTGTGAGGACCGTTACCAGCTCTGGCGATTATTACACAAGTACTTGAGCTACGAGTAATTTTTAATGCTTTGGAAGACAAACTGCTTGAATTGATGACTAACGCGTTATTGCCTGGGCATTGTAAAATCAATTCAGCGCCTGGAGGACCGAATAACGTACTTGTGTCAGGTGGCGATCCAATATTATCATTGTTAAATGTTGCTACAAATAAACTATGTGTACCGATTTTAGAACAATCTATCGGGGGACGAATATCATGCCTCGATGCAATTATTGATACAACGCCAGCAGCGAAAACCGACAGCATCAATACTGATTGTGTAATTAGTGGTTTAATTTTTCTTGTAAATCCCATTTTAATAGCTCCTATTGTTTCCTTACAATTATAAACCAGGAAATAGAGTAGGCGATAAAACCGCCTATAACTGTCGATACCATGTCTTTCCAATCGAAAGTACCTAGTTCAAAAAAAAGCAAAATGTTATTAATTATGGCATTGTGTTGATACTCAAATAGATGATCTTTTAAAAATTTCGTCACGGAAGATGCCTGACCGATCTCAAATAGGAGATTAATCATTACCCAAAATAGACAGCATGCTAAGTTATATTTGCTGTAATTCCTTAAAAGACTGATACCAATCAGACTAAACGCAACAACATGAAAAAGCGAAGGTAAATAAAACCCCATTCGTCCAAAGATAGCTATTTCACTCGTAAAGTTAAGTTGTATTGGAATCAATGGAAATAATGTATGAGAACGATCTAACAAATAAATCAAAGAACCCATAATTAAGAAAATTAACCCAGTCAGCAAAATACGAATATTGACATCGTTAGTTGCTTTGTGCGTAACTAATTTAGTAACTTTATCCATTCTTGATGAACTTACCTTTAGCTAATGAACAATTAGTAAAGTACCTCTACTCACTATTTTAATTGTATAACTTCGAAATTGATTAACTCAATACACAATGTAATGACAGATTGGTTATGAATTGTTATCTACATGATCATACGAATCGCTTCTCGGTACCATTTTGCCCAATGGATATTGAGATCTTGTTATTGACTTGTTAAGCTAATGAAATAGAACTTAGAAATTTAAAATATGTATCACAAATGTTAAAGAAAATATGCTTCAGTTCAACTTATACAGAATCAACGATGAATCAGATGGCTATATTTGTATCGTCGATGCTACTTCAGTTATGGAAACCTAGGAATATAAGGTATAAGATAATTTATCTATTAGTGACAAATAAAGAATTTACAAATGATTATCAAATATATACGAAAAGAAATAAAGCCTAATTAATAATAATATTATAAATGTGAAATTACATTTACTGTATTACAGTAACTAGTAATTGTTCATTAGCTGAACTACGCGGCCTATAAAATTGATTTTTACAAAAAATATGCTTTACTCTTTAGTAAAGAATTAATATATTATTTCTAGTAAACTAGAACAACTACATTATATCAACCCGTGGAGAGGGTAGTTGTACATTGTGAAAAAACCTATCATGCAAATTGCTCGATATTTGTGTCATATTTCTTCCAATATTTAGAAAATTATTGATTGCTTAACTAGTGATTTATATTCCAACAATATTTAATACAATATCAATTTGCACTTAAACCAAAGTTAGATGAAATTGACAGGAAACTTGGGATGGAAGGTTCAAGCAGTATCGTATTATGATCAGCTTACAACGTTGTTATTTTTTGGCTAGCATCAAATACTCATGAATTTCCAGAAATTTCATTGGCGGTACAAACAAACTATAATGGAGGTGTTGTAAAAATAAAGTAATATCCAAATTAATCCTATTTTTATCGGAAAAAGTTGATACTGAAAGACTACCTTAACGTAACTAACAAGGACATGTAATTTAAGTTTTTCGATTGTCGTTGCCTTACATTTTAATTTCATCGATATTCTCTGTAAGGAGCATGCAGATAACCAACTTATTTTTCTAGTATCTCTTAATAGGGGCACAGTTTTAATAGGATTTATTGTCTAATAAGGAAATTGGATAATTAAAAACAATTAATATAACGCAGGAGGCGTTAAAGCTATGGCTCATCAGAAGTTAAAATTGAATAAGCTGGCGAAAAAAGGACTAAATATTACACTTCGTATCCCCGATGCTCAATCATGGAAAGAGATGATAAAAAAAGATAGGCGCATACCTCGTTCTTTTATACAAACTCGCAATCTCATTCGAAAAGTGTATGGCAGAAAAGCGAGGCGCAAAAAAAATCCGTTTCGTCCAGAAATCTACACTCCTTCTATTACCCTTCGAAAATTGCCGCAAAGCCCTATGTTAGCGATTCGGCGAGGGTTCGTATTGCGTCAATTTGAAGAGTGCCATGAGGAACTCTATGCAAGGATGTATCTCGGTTTAAGTAATCCAAATCTTACGACTAAACAGCGGCTTATTCTAGAGGCCGATATCGACGATTTAACACCTGAATTTGAAAATAGTCACGAGACTGAGCATTTCATTTTACGGTGGACCAATAGTAGCGATCATGCCGACGACAACATTTCAGATTCATCAATTGTGGAAAACACGGGTGATTATTTAGAGACAGCATGGAGTCGATATGTAGAGGTGTTTGATAAAACACCCCATTTACCTGAAGGTGCTGAAAAAATGGAAGTAATTTTTCAGGATATTAGTGCAATCGGGATAGCCTCACCACCTGATGGGCCAATACAGTTTGATGCTGAAACATGGGTGTCTAACGCAGGGGTACGGCAGCCAACTTCTGCCCACGAATTATTTCATAAATTACAATATGCGTTTGGCTATCGAACGAAACACACTCCTTCCGGAGATTATAAATGGTTTTCGGAAGGTACTGCTTCATGGGCTGAAGTGTTTGTATGGCAGCGAGTCAGTAGATCAAATAAGATACTTAACTTGTTTGCGAATCCAGATCTCAATCTATACAAGGCAAGTTATAGCGCACTTCCGTACTGGGTCTTTTTTGATGCCAGGCTGAAAGATTCACACGATGACAACGCGCTCTCCGACTTGTTGCACAAGTACGAGGCACTGGATTCTTCGACATCCAATCCTGAGCGAGTCGCCTATGCAGAGGTTATCGATGAAGACTGGGCCGAAAATAATGTCTATGGCCAGGTCGATAACTTTTTTGCACTTTTTGCACGTGATCGTCGACTCGGGCACTGGCGGATTGGGCCAACAGGCACGCTTTATCCAACTATTCTTGGTCCTGACGACATTGAGATTGAGCCAACGTTGACAGTGACGGAAGCAGATATTGGATCTGGAGATACTTATGTAAATCCAGGATCAGTTTCCGGAATTGGTTCGGATTACTACAGCTTGAACTTTGAAGATGACGCAGATGGTGAGACGTTAACCCTCAGCGTTGAAGGCGCCTCAAGCGGTGATTTTTCATACTACCTAATTTGGGAACACAATGGGCAATGGAAACAAGCGTCATTTCCCTTTTTTGTTACTGAGGACTATGGAGCGTCTTATTCAATAGATCTTGCCAACAGAAACAGTCTAATATTTATCATATCGGGTAGAGGTAACGGCGGTGCTTATACTCTAATAGCGTCAATTACCTAAGATATGAAGAACAAATGAGGCTCTCGCAGTCATTAGCGTTTCATTGCAAAACGCCTTTTATTGCAATGATATCTATATGAATCAGCCTCATGGATAGCTTCAACTATTAAGGAGAGATTCATGAATACTTTCAAGCTCAGCGGTACTGTGATTGAAACCGAAAGTGGACACCCTGTACCGGGGTTATTTATAAAAGCCTACGACAAGGACATGATCTATGATGACCTGATGGGAACAGCCACCACGAATGAAGATGGCTACTTTTCTATTCTCAGCGAAGTAAGTGATTATCGCGATTTCTTTGAAGTAAACCCTGATATCTACTTCAAGATCTATGGTAGTGACCAAAAGCGTTTGATAATGGATACAAAGCACTGTATCCGCTGGAACGCAGACGATGGCGTTGTATTTAACCTCAAGGCAGATAGAGAAAAGCTGGGGCCGGACCATCCGGAAGGTATTGGCTTTATATTGCTCGGGGATGATGGAGCACCGAGAAGTGAGTTTGAAGTCGGTGAACCCTTGAATATTGGCGTCGCCGGACTCGCATCGCAAACTGCTTATACACTCCGCCTAAGCAACAATAGCGGTGAACTACTCTTCGAAGAACGGCGTATAACAGATATAGAAGGCACACTCCCTTCCGCCTCTATTTGGCCGCAATTGGGCCTGGATGATCCAAATTCTGATGAACCTATTACCCTTGATCAAGCCGAGGAACGCTGGGCAGGCCAGGAACTCCGTATTCAACTCCTGAAAAATGAAAAGGTACTCACTGAAAAAAGTTTATCTATTCCCCCGGTGCTAACAAGACCTCTGCTTGTTGGCACAGATAGTGACGGCATTGTCAGAAACGGATTTGTTGCCGGTGAGGCAGAAGCCATTGTATCGGGAGTGCGCATGCCCTTTACTGGCACAGCCCGTCTTTATCTAGTTCCCCGACAACATAACTGGCAGCCCGGAGACCGTTTTCGCCCTGTGAGTCTGGCAAATGGCCGTCCCGCATTTGTAGATGTCAACATTGATGCCGAAAGTCGCCGCTTTAGAACCACTGTGGCCGCAGCTGATGAATTGGCACCAGGGGCATACGACTTCATTATTCGTCGCATTCGTTATGGTTACGAAGATGATGAAGACTTTGTGCTGCGCGCTGCTGATATTGTCGGTTATCGCCAGCTAACGGGGTTGGTGATCAGGGAAGAGTTTATGGCCTCCAAATTTGTATTGGGCGGCTGTATCAACAAGCAGGAGATCAGTGGTCGCACAATTCCAGGACGCCCCTACTTTCGCTTTACCAATGTATTTCCCGTGGGCAGTGATGTGTATGGCGCACTGGATCCAACCGCTATCGACCCTGGTGCACAAGGGAAGATGGTGGCACTCTACGTGGTCAACCATAAAACGGCTGCCCAATGGAACGCTTCTACAGCACTCAACCATTTGCCGGTACTGGGTGGCAATCCTGCCGTCCCCAAGTTTAAAACCCAAACAGGTTGCATTAACTACAATGACCGGCTGTTATGGCCCAATGCTACCGATATAGGTGAGTACGATATTGTAGCTGACTTTGGTAACAACTCTGCAAACGCGGCAACATTTGTTACTGATGCTTCATACGACCACCCCGGCCCGGATATGCTTGATGGTGCGAGCAGTGTGGGGTTTCGCGTTGTCAATGACCCAACCACTTATACCACCTTCAACCACGCCGGAACGTTTGACTACACAGACCCTGCTCAGACCATTACAGATGACGACAATTCTTGGGACCCGTACAAAGACCAAACAGCGTCCACCGAAACTCAGAGCGTCGCCATCACGGCGCGCGTCTATTTTCCCGCTGATTCAGCAGGCCAAACACAGGCATCACAAATCAGTACGACACAGTTGAGTTATCCGATGTTCGTCTTTGTCCACGGCAACGGCCACTCCTATCAAGGCTATAACTATCTGCTTGAGCATATGGCAAAAAATGGTTTCATAGCCGCTGCTATTTACATTCCTGGCGGCATGAGGGGGCGTGGACGTGCGGAACTATGCTTTAAACATATAGATCGATTAAATACGACGTTTGGTACCAAAGCCGCTAATAACATTGCCATCATGGGGCACAGCAGGGGAGCTGAAGGAGTGGTTATTGCAGCGCTTCGTAATCAAAGCCAAGCCCTAGGCCACAATATAAATGCCGTGATCTCTCTGGCACCGACGGATCACTATGGTCGCCATACGCTGGGAGGGACAGCAGCTGCGCCTTATTTGGTGATCTACGGTTCCATGGATGGTGATGTCGCCGGAGGCACTTCCACTTTCGGCGGCAACACTATACCCGCCAAAACCGGCTTTTCACTGTACGACAGGGCCAATGGGGCATTTAAGAGTATGGTCTTTGTCTATGGCTCAACCCATGGTCGCTATACGACGGTCAGCCCGGACACTGATATCACTTCATGGTGGACAAAACTTACCACAGCTGATCATCCCACGCTGCTTAATCAACAGGCTCACCAGTACATAGCCAAGAGTTATGTACTCGCATTTTGTCGCCAGCACTTGCTAAATGAACCTGAGTGGGCGGGTATGTTACAGGGTGAGTGGGTGCCACCTGCCGTTGAAGTTGTAGATAGCGGTAAAGTAAAACTGTTTGTCCAACACCTGGATGCAAACGCGAAGATTGTAGATAACTTCGAAGGCACACACGATGCCAATAGCTGGAAGTTCAGTACCCTAGGTGGAAACGCAAGTCAAAACGTAACGGATGGGGGATCTCTACCTACCCCGCCGGATGAAGAGAAGCTGGTCGATGTAGATAGTCATTCACCACATGATACATCCGGCCTTCACCTGCGCTGGGATAATCAGGGAGACACCTTAAGCTTTGATATTCCATCTGCCCACAAAGATGTCTCAAACTACGATGCCATCTGTTTCCGCATCACGCAAAAAACCGTAAGCGGTGTTAATCCCGTCAATGCCGATCAGGATCTCTATTTGAAAATGACGGACACTGCCAACCTAAGCCGCGCAATTAAAGTCAGTAAATTTACATCGATACCACCGGTTCACACGCGTGGAAACTCTCAATACACCAAATCTGCAATGAACACAGTTCGTATTCCGTTACATGTGTGGGAGATTAAAGTTGCCGGTACCCAGATTGTTGATCTAGAAGAACTTGCGGAACTCAGTTTTTACTTTGGGGTACATAGTACAGGCGAGGTAGAGATCGACAGCGTGGCATTCACTAATTGAGGGAAATATCATGAATAAAGAGTTTTTTCACTTTCCAAGGCTCGAAGCGGTCGCTAAAACCATGAACTGGAACGCAAAAGAGATTTTAAAAGACTTTGATGGAAAACCTCACCTGCTGGTAAGACTGGACTTACGGGGCCCCGCTTTTGATCACAGAGCGCTAGAACCTATCGTTTGGGTCGGGGGCGTCGCTTCAAGATGTGTTGAATTATCCGATGATGGCACCGAAGCCAAAGCCTACTTTGACACCTCTCCCGTAGGCGGTGATATCGAATTTGGTTATGAAGACGGCGTTGTCTATCGTTGGGGAGGACGCTTTGATGTTAAAGATGTTCCCCGGTTAGATAGAAAAAAACTACCACAAAAATTGAAAATGATTGATGGGTGGTAATTATTCTACAATAATGAATGGATTAGTCATATAGTAAACTGAGTTATCCGTTACATACTATACTCCCCTCCCTCAATATCAAAATGTTTAATTGGTAATTCGAGGGAGGGCGGCTTATGCGACACACTTTTAATTAGAATAATTTCTACTATCATCTGCAGTAGGATGGTTGAGGCAAATGCAATCAGTTAAGTAATGGCTGCTTTAAGAATTTAATATTTTCATCCGGTTTTTACTAAAACAAGAAATATTTTCTTGTTGAAA
>Ga0316207_10004061_pt1 | contig 13062 bp, 14 predicted proteins | sample 6weekpyrite_MG_FD_204943 | JGI IMG/M metagenome (GOLD analysis project Ga0316207, IMG submission 204943) | Microbial mat bacterial communities from mineral coupon in-situ incubated in ocean water Damariscotta River, Maine, United States -... | ecosystem: Environmental > Aquatic > Marine >... | reverse complement strand
AGAATCGACTATCTCAGTTCTGATGCCAAGGGACTCGCGGATATTTTAGAGCGAATTCTAAAACATTCTGTTGTTTTGGGAATAAATATCGATAAAATAACCATTGATGATCTTGAAGAAACCTATACGCAACAGATCACAAAGCATGGACATATCAAGATTCAAGGGGTAGCAGATTTTCGTTCTGTTTTGAAACTTTTACGTTTCATCGAAGCACAAGAGACTTTGACTGATATAGAGAATGTACGTTTTAATCTAGAGGTCGATAAATATAAACCTTCATTCTTTATCACGATCACGGGATATGGAGTAAGCTTATGAGGTGGATACTTTTGTTAGCAGTAGGATCTACGCTTTGGGCTTCACCTATTCATCAAACCATTGATGAACTTTTAGAAAATGATGCAAAAAGAGTTTTGAAGATCCCTCACTATGATCCGTTCAAGAGAGCACGGCCTTTGTTGATAAAAAAGTCGACTAAGCAAAAGGTTCATCGTTCTTTACCGACAGAGTTGAGTGCTGTTTTTAATCATAAAGCCTTTATAAACGGTCGGTGGTATAAAAAAGGAGATGTCCTCTCGGAGGGTAGAGTGATTGAAATAAGAGAAGATTCTGTTTATCTGAAAAAAGGGCATAAAATAAAGATTTTTAAATTAAAAAAGAGTAAGAATATATTGAAGACGCGCAAGAAGGAGAGACCATGAGGTATGTGAAAAGCTGGCTTAGTATGATCCTGACTATCTCTGTATTGATGGGAGCTGATCTGCAAGCAGGTAGCTGTGAAAATAGGCTTTTTACATTAAACATAGAATCAACATCACAGCGACCGATTACATTGAGGAATATACTTTCAGATCTTGCCTCCTCATGTAAGATCACACTTCTTTATGCGGATAAGCTAACAAAGTCAAAACTCAATCAAGAGATGGATGCCGTGTATATCAATGACTTTACTCTGGATGAACTTCTTCAACTTCTTCTACATGAGCATAATCTTTTTTATAGTTATGATGAGACACTTTCACGTTTGAAAATAGCCTATATTCAGACACGCTCTTTTAAAATTGATTATATCAACGTAGCCTTGATGCAGACCTATTCAGCAAGGGATGTAACGGTCGGTGCTTCTAATAGCCAAGATGTCGGTTCTAATAATGGTCAGCAAGGCAATGGAACAGGTTCGGGTCAGAGCGGTAATACTGGTCAAAATGGAAATTCCGGACAAAACAACAGTGCAGGTGAAAACAGTGACTTTACTTCGACAAAGACCCTTGCTGATTTTACCTTTTGGGATGAACTCAAGTCACAGGTTGACGGGATGCTGCAAAGAGACGGCGATGCTAATGAGGTCAATTCGTGGTCAATGATCAACAGAGATGGCGGTCTGATTACGGTCAGCGGGTCATTTAAACAGCTGACAAGAGTAGAAGAATATATTAGCGAGCTCGAAAGAAGGATGCATAAACAGCTCTTGCTTGAAGTGCGTATCTTGGAAGTGACCTTTACTGAAGGCCAGCAGATGGGTATAGATTGGTCTAAGTTTGAACTCTCTTTGGCAAATGAAGCCAGTTCCTTGATCAATGCGGGGACACAAAAGCTTAATAAGGGCGGAGACCTTTACAGTGCGGGTTTCAATTTTAGTATGGAAGGTCTAATGAACTTCTTGAAAAAGCAGGGCGATGTTGAGGTACTGTCGTCACCCAAAGTGATGACACTGAACAACCAACCGGCTTTGATCAACGTGGGTGATCAGATCAATTATAAGTATGAGACAGGGCAGGTCGGCACGGTAGGGATTGGGACACCCTCTTCATCAACGACCTTCTCCTTGGGGTCTGTCTTTGTCGGCCTCTCTTTGAGTATTATTCCAGAGATCACCGATAGCGGACATGTTATTTTGCGTATTAATCCTGTAGACAGCCGTATTATTAATGCATTGGACGAAAGTGACGGAACATCAAGTACAACGGCCAGTACAGAAGCGCAGACCGGTGTTCGTTCTATTCCACCTGATATGAAGGTAAAACAGCTGACGTCTATAGTAAAGGTCAAGGACGGATCAAAGGTTCTTATCGGTGGATTGGTTCAGCGCGAGAAGTTCAAGGTTGATAATAAGGTTCCCCTTTTAGGAGATATCCCTTATCTGGGACGACTCTTTCATTCCACAACGACGAAAAAGATCAAAAAAGAGTTCTTTGTCGTCATAGTTCCGACGATTATTAAAAAAGACCGTATGCCAACGATTGAAGAGGAAAACATCATAAGACGTACTGAAGGTGCTGTATTTGATAACGAGAAGAGTACAGTCGAAGAAAAACATGTAGAAGTACATCAGAAAATATCTGATGAGGAAGAGCTGTAGATGTCAAGATGGTTAGAATATGCAGCGCAGTTTGAAGAAGGCACACAAAACCCTTATTTTGAAGTTCGTTCAGCTTATCAAGCCTTAGCCGGGGTGAAGAGACTGTTGACACAAGACAAAGGGCAGATGATCTTCCTTTTAGGCCAGCCCGGAAGCGGAAAAAGCTATCTCTTGAATCATCTTCTCAAAGATGAAGAGCTTGAAAATAGACCGGTTTTGTTTGAAACACCGGTATCAAGCCCAAAAGCTTTTTTTATACGCCTAATCAAGCATATGCGTCATGAACCCTTATCCGATGATCTCGAATCTTTAAAAGAGCAGGCAGAAGTGCTTTTTGCCGATAAAAAAACATTGATTATGCTGGATGAGGCACAACTCATTAATGAGGAGACTCTGGAGTTTGTTCGTATTTTGTCAGATTCACGTCTGTTCTGGATAGTCTGCGCTATGCATGAAGAAGAGGGACAAGCTATCTTGAACAAGTCACATTTTAGATCAAGGCCGCATAAGGTGATAGAATTGGGACAGCTGTCTGCCAAAGAGTCTGACATGTATATCAATACCCAACTCATCTTTACACATGATAAATCTATTTTAGACTTCCACCAAGCCCATGCGAAGAAAATATATCAACTCTCAAAGGGAAACTTTCGTTATCTGAAAAAGCTCATCTATACCGAGTTTTCTCTCTTAGATGAAGCGCAAGAATTGGGCTTAAAAAGGTTTGAAGAACCTTCAAAAGCTCTTTTGATAATGGCGGCTATAGAGATAGGATTAATCAATGTCTAATCGTTTGGAAGATCTTCATTCTCAATATAAACGCTATCGTTTAAAACAGTGGCTTAAGGTTTTTGGGGCTGCAGTGATTTTGTTCTTACTTTTTGGGCTTGGGGGATATCTGCTGATTGAAGGTCTGAACGAACCCCCTCAAAAGACATCTCTCTCCGCTTCGAAAATGGAAGTAAAGAAGACAGCAAGTAAAAAGCAGGAAAAGCCAAAGATAGAGCTAAAGAAAAGAGAAGACTCTCCATCTTATACGCTTAGCGTATCTGAGGATGCTCTTGAAAGTTCAATCAAAAATATTGAAGAGAAAAAAGTGCTTGAAACAGTAGAAAAAACAGTGATACAAAAACCGAAGCCAGTTGTGGCTAAGCCGACAGAAGTGAAAGAGTATAAGAATTATTTTGATGAGGTTGAACAAGAAAAATCACGTGATGTTTGGATAGAGAAGTATAATCAAAAAAAGTCTTATGCCTTAGCTATCTCTATTGCCAAGCAGTATTATAGTGACAAGGAGTTTAAACAGGCCGGTATCTGGGCAAAACGTGCCAATCAACTGGATAGAAACAAAGAAGAAGCATGGCTTTTTTATGCCAAGTCAGTCTATGCTTTAGGTAATGTTACCAAAGCGATAAGAATACTCAATATATATCTTCAATATAAAGACTCAAGTAAAGCGGAACTCTTGTTAAGCGAGTGGAGTCGATAAGATGAGACCCTTTTTTGTGCTTATGCTCATGACCGCTGTCTTAAGTGCGAATAAGGACTTAAGAGGCTTTTTAAACGCGTATAAAAGTAAGGATATGTCTTTAGCCTGTGAACTGGGAAGAAAGGTCTTTCGCTCAAACATCCGGGATGAAAATATCTTGATAGCTGTAGGGCAAGCCTGTGCAAGTGCTGATTATATTGACTTTATAGGCGTCTTGCAACAGCGTTTAGGACATAGTCCTCAGTCGAGAAAGGCAGCGGTTTACTTCTCTACACTGCTCTTAAAAAAACGCTTGATTTCTCAGTATATGCATGAAAATGTTGACTTGAGTTTTTATGCGCTTCCTCTAACTGACCATATCTTGTCTCGTGTATATGAAGCGATAAAAAATAAAGAGTTCACAATGATATCAAAAGAACCAAAACATCTGCATATTGGTGATAGTGAAAATTATCTTGATCTGTATCTGAAAGAGAAGGTCAATGTAGATGTGTATGAAAAGTCTAAAAAAATTCAAGAACACAGATATAGATAGGGAGATGTGATGATAAGAAAGAGTGTACGCTTAGGGGATCTACTTGTTGAAGAAGGTCTGATTACGAACGATCAGCTCATGCATGTGCTTAAACTGCAAAAAGAGTACGGTTTTACAAAGAAAATGGGTGAGATCATGATTGATGAGGGTTATATCACTCAAAAACAGATGTCACTTCTTCTGTCTAAGCAGCTTGAAATCGATTTTATTGACCTCTTTGGTGAAAAGATAAACTTTGACAACCTTGCTAACTATCCTTACGCCCTCTTGGAACATGCTGATGCTATCCCCTTTAAAGAAGATGATGATTACATCTATATCGCTACCTCAGATCCTTTGAATTATGAAGCACTGGAAGCCTTAGAGCGTTCTATTGCCACTAAGCCGATCTCTTTACGCTTAGCCTTAAAGGATGATATCAGACGTATATTTTCTCGTCTTGATATCGTTAAAAAGACACGGACTATTGTTGCCGAGGTTAAGCGTGAGATACATACGGAAGGGACAAAACAAGAGGGTGCAGAGAGTGCGATTATGCGCCTGATCACTTTGATTATCAAGGATGCTGTTTTACGTAAGGGGAGTGATATCCATATTGAACCCAATGCTAATGATATGTCTATTCGTGTTCGTGTAGACGGAGTACTTCAGGAGAGTTTTGTGTTTGATCTTGAGATCTACTATGCGCTTGTTTCAAGAATCAAGATCTTGGGTCATCTGGATATCTCGGAAAAACGAAAAGCTCAAGATGGGCGATTTTCATTAAATATTGAAGAGGGAAATTACGACTTTCGTCTCTCAACGACACCTGTACTACATGGAGAATCTGTAGTAATGCGTATCTTGGATCAGCAAAAGATCTTACTTAAACTTGAAGATCTTGGCTTCATGGACAACAACCTCGATCTTTTTTCCAGAATAATCAAGTCCCCTTATGGGATACTTTTGATAACCGGTCCGACGGGAAGCGGTAAAACAACTACGCTTTATGCTGCGCTTAATGAGATTAAAAATATTCAAAATAAGGTATTGACAATTGAGGACCCTATTGAATATCAACTTCCTCTGGTTCAGCAGGTTCAGGTCAATGAAAAAGTAGGCTTTACCTTCTTTCATGCTTTAAAGTCATTTTTACGCCAAGACCCTGACGTTATCATGGTGGGTGAGATACGAGATGAGGAGACCTTAGGTGCTGCGGCTCAGGCTTCATTGACAGGACACCTCGTGTTTTCAACATTACATACCAATAATGCTCCTTCAGCGATCAGCAGGATGTCGCAGATGGGCTTGGAGAACTACCTTATTGCTGATTCAGTCTTAGGTATCGTAGCCCAGCGTTTAGTTCGAAAAATCTGTACCCATTGTAAACAAGAGGTTAAGCCACACAAAGATGTCTTGGTCAAGGTTGAAGCTCATATCTCACCGACGACACTGTTTTATAAGGGGAATGGTTGTGCGCAATGTGACTTCAGTGGATATTCGGGGCGTATAATGATCTCAGAGATCTTGATGGTGACGGAGGAGATATCTAAAATGATCGCTGTGGGCTCGACAAATTTTGAAATCGCCCAATATGCTCAAGAGCATGAAGGGTTTAAACCGATGTTTTTTGACGGACTGAAAAAAGCAACGATGGGTATTACGACCATAGATGATGTCTTAAGGGTAGTCAAAGACCTATGAAGTACTTCCGCATCCAATATAAACAGGCGAAAAAAAGACATATAAAGGTGGTCGAAGCGACTAACCGCTTAGAAGCCATAAAACTATTTTCAGCTCTGTCTCTGGGTGTGGTTCTAGATATTGTTGAGATCTCTCAACCTCTAAATATGAAGTTTGAAAAGTTCCAAAAGAAATGGAATGACCCTATCAAACTACAGCCTGTAAAAGATCAGGAGTATATTGCACTTTTAGAACAGATCTATGTCATGCTGGATGCAGGTATGCCGATTAATGTCTCTATGGAAGAAGCCGTTAGCGGTGCAGAAGATCCTATGTTAAAAGCTATTTTTACCGAGATACTTGAAGATATAGAAGGGGGACAAAGTTTGACTGTTGCGGCAACAAAATATAGTATGCAGTTGGGAACATTGAGTATATCGATGTTTGAGCTGGGAGAGAAGACAGGAACCCTCTCGGATTCGATAAAACGTCTTGCCGATATTATACAAGAGATCTATGATAACCGTGTCAAACTAAAAAAAGCAACGCGCTATCCTCTGTTTATTATTATGGCAATGGGTATAGCATTTACGATTGTTATCATCTATGTCGTACCTCAGTTTGAAGACCTTTTTACCTCCGCCAAGCTTGAACTTCCTTTTCCGACAAAGTTTTTATTGTGGCTTGAAAATGCCATTGTTTTTTACGGTCCTTACATCGTCGCAGGTGCAATTGTTCTTGCGGCACTCTTTGCCAAGATGTACAAAAAGAGTGAAAAAATCCGTCTAAGAGCAGACAAGGCACTTTTAAAGGTCTATATTGTGGGTCAGGTGACTTACTTGGCCATGATAGGGCGTTTTATCTATATTTTTGATGTCTTGACTCGAGCGGGAATTCCCATCATCGATGCGCTCAGAACAGCCAACGGAATCGTTGATAATGTTTATATGCATAAACAGCTGGCCAAGGTTGCCGATGCGATCGAAGAGGGAAAGAGCTTACACCAAGGTTTTTTAGAGACAGAGCTCTTTGAGAGTATGCCTTTACAGATGATCAAAGCAGGGGAACAGAGTGGGTCGATGGGCGTCATGTTGCAAAAGATCTCAAAACTTTTTAGAGATAAGTACGCCTATATCATTGACAATGTATCGACTATGATCGAGCCGATATTGATCACGGCGATAGCAGGATTTGTTCTGCTATTGGCACTGGGTATCTTTTTACCGATGTGGTCAATGGTCGAACTTGCGGGATAAAGGAGGTTGTAATATGGAAATGGAAACAGGAACAATCATCGTAGCAATTGCCAGTACAATAGTTCTGGCCTTTGCATTTTGGATTATCAACAAGATCACCAACATCTAGTAGTAGAGGATTTCTTTTACAGAAGGTATATGAGGTTTATTGAAGCTTAAACTCACCTGTCGTCGCATCATACTCCCATGATTTTCCTATGCAGGGCTTACCTGTTTTACAATGTGTAGTACCTTTTACCCCGGAAGCCTCGCCCTTATAGGTCGTTCCAGAACGTGTCCATTGTGAAGTCTCGGAGCTTTTTAAGAGGTAGTTCAAAGGCTTTGTGTCGCTTTCGCCCAAACTAGCAGGGTAGCCATTGGCGTTAAGTTCACTATAGGGACGGTTGTTTCCCCAGGTAAAATCGCAGTCACTGATGATCCATTCTCCGTGTACGGCTTCTAATGCAGCCTGTACGGATGAAGCGGTAGAGAGTTCGGCAGAGATCTTGGCATTGTCGGTGAGTTTTGAAAACTGGGGAATGGCCACCGCGGAGAGAACTCCGATGATGACGATAACGAAGATAATTTCAACGAGAGTAAATGCTTGTTTTTTCAAGAATTAAAAAGTCACACTGTTCGTTTTAGTATCACTTCCACCCAAGAGTTTGTTACATTTTGCCTTTGTGACAGAATCACTTGCACTCGAACAGTCGATTGCTGTTGTTAAACCTCGTGCAGTTGCATTTAACTCTATAGAAGCAGTTATTCCTTTGTCACTAAATGTGTATCTGTTTGTATTAGATGTAGTGTCCCAACCTTTTCCAGTCACATTTAAGATATTAGTCAATTTAATTGGATTGGTAGCAGCATTACTGTTGTTGAAGTCTTCTTCAAGGTCAACTAAATTAACATAGGCTGCGGGCACTGAAGACTCGGCATCAGAAATAAGTTTAACAATATTACCCGCTTCTGCACTTTGCTTAAGACTCTTAAACTGAGGAATAGCAGCAGCTGCTAAAATACCGATGATGACGATGACAAAGATGAGCTCGACTAGTGTAAAACCTTTTCTCATATGAATAACTCCTAACTGTTTTTATTTAGTATAGCATCGACATTGTAAAAGAAAACTTGAATAAATTTTTTGTAATAAAAATGTTAGAATTTCAAAAAATATCAGGAAAAAAGTATGCCTCTAAAAAAGAAGTTTCTTATCAGTCTGCTGTTCATTGCTTCATGTCTCTTTTTGTATCAAGGTTTCTCTCTTCTTTTTCATGAAAAAGAGAGTCTTAGCCAGGAGAAGTAGGCGTATTAGCTTCGTGAAGAGCGTTGATACCCAAGCATCATAGCCTTGTTGAGCTGTTTTTGAGAGAGGTTTAACTGTTCAAGCAGGTCTGCGATCTCATTGAACTTATTAGCTTCAACGGCAATACAGAGTTCAAGTAAAGTCCCTAAGACCCCCTTTTTCGCGATCAAAGCACTGGAGATAGAAAGATCAAGGTCCATCTGTACAAAGAGTTTTTCAAAACTGCTTTGAAAGATCGCCTCTGCCAAGGATAAAACGCCTACAAGATAGGCGGAGATACTCAGTTTCTGATCGGAAGTGTTGGGAAGAAGATGAGCCAGTTCTTCCATCAGTGCGGCTCTTGACCTTGCGATCTTGCCTAGAGGCGAAGCGATATTGTCATCATCATATTCATCATCACCCTGTGCATATATCATCAATTCAACCCAGCAGCTGAGTCTCTGCCGACCCAAAAGGACAAGGGCCTGATCTATGGAAGCGATCTTCTCATCTCTATTGCCATGATGTACATGAATGAACTTAAGCAGGTTAATACTGAGATAAGGGGAGTCATTGAAAATAGAGATGATCTCCTCAAAAGGAGCTTCTTTTTTCAACAGATAGATAAGATTTAACAGCGTCTGACTGTCAGGGTCTATCATCTCTTTAATATATATTTGCGGTTTTGAAAAGAAAAAACCCTCATAAAAGTCGAAACCGACTTCTTTTGCCCATTCAAAGTCCTCAAGGTCTTCGACCTTTTCCGCAATACAGTGTACATCCAAGCCCTTGAGCTGTTGGAGCATGACGTTGATCTTTTCTCGGGTGTCTTTTCTAATGTCTATCTTGACATAAGAGATAAAAGGAAAAATTGACTTAAAGTTTAGAAAAAAGTTTTGATCTGACATAAAATGGTTCAGGGCAAACTTATAACCTTTTTTATGGAGCTCTTCTATGCGTGCGATTAATGCAAAGGTGATGAGTGAGTCTTCCAAGATCTCTAATACAAAATGTTTTTCACTGATGGAATAGATAAGGTCATCAAAGATAGCTTTCTCATCTACCTTGATAAAAGCAGGTTTATACTCAGTAAGACTATTGAGACCAATGTAGTTTAGGGCGTTAACAAGTACTCTCGCGGTAGCTTTGACGTTATCATCGACAATGGTGTGATTCGCGCCGGTTGAACGGTGCAAGAGTTCATAGGCAAAGATCTTGCCTTCATTATTCATAATTGGCATACGTCCAAGATAAACTGAGAGCTCCATAACAACCCTTTATGTAGGTACTTCTTAAATCATAGGAAAGTTATGGTTAAAATAGATTTAAGTTTTTATATTAATACCATCGGGAAATTGCATGGTGACACAATGAAGACTCCCGTGCTGGCGTATCAGCGTGGAACAGTCAATGGGAACGATAGTACGGTGTGCAAAGAGCTCTTTTAATGTTTTTAAAGCCTGTTCGTCATGAGGGTCTTGATAAACAGGAACCAAGACGGCTTCGTTTAAAATCAAGAAGTTTGCATAGGTGGCAGGCAGACGTTCATCCTCATCATAGATAGGGTCTGTGAAGGGAAGACTTACCAGTCTGAAAGGGTTTTCATCTTGGTCTTTAAAGCCTTTTAGCTCTTTTTCCATGGCCTGGAGTTGTGTGTAGTGTTCATCTTCAGGATCGTCACATTTTAGATAGACAATGGTGTTCTCATCTACAAATCGTGCCAGCGTGTCGATGTGAGAATCGGTGTCATCCCCACAGAGGTATCCATGTTCTAAGGATAAAACCTTAGTGACTCCAAAAGAGTTCTTGAGGATCTCTATACTTTCATCTTGAGAGAGAGGATTTCTATTGGAATTAAAAACGCACTCTGAGGTAATAAGAAGTGTCCCTTTTCCATTGCTTTCAATCGCTCCGCCTTCAAGTATAAAATCCATATTTTTTATAGGGGCATCATAGCTAGAAGATAACGCTTGTGTGAGTGCATTGTCCAGATCGGCTTTAAACTTCCCGCCCCAGGCCGTAAACTCAAAATCAAGGAGTAGAGGTTTGTTATCTTCATACACAGAGACAGCCGAACAGTCTCTCGCCCAGGTGTCGTTTGTCGGGGCTTGGATAAAGTGAATGTTTTTATGGTTATTAAACTTTGAACGTACATAGGCTGTATCATGACAGACAAGAAGACAGTCCTGATAGGAGGCAATGGCTTTGATGATATTGATAAAGTTGGCTTCTGCCTCTTGCAGGTACTCAGCCCAATCGCTATCTTCATGAGGGAAGATGACTTGGATAAAAGATTGTTTCTCAAATTCAGCCGGTAAACGTCTCATACATCTCTTTCTTGGTATAATTGCGTCATGTCTTATATTGAACTCAATCAATCAGCATTTTTTCATAATCTCGACATTATTGCGCAAAAAACTGCAGATAAAGATAAAATCGCTTTGGTACTCAAAGATAACGCTTATGGACATGGCCTGCTTGAAGTGGCCCATATGGCCAAAGAGTACGGAATTACCAAGGCAGTAGTACGGCGCGAAGAAGAGGCAGAGCAGATCAAAGAGTATTTTGATTATATCTTGATCCTCTCCCCGCGTTTCCCTGTTTCGAGTGCAGCCAATTTTGTGTATACGATCAATAGTCTGGAAGAGATAGCCAAGTTTCCTTCTGAAAGTCGGGTTGAGCTGAAAGTCGATACGGGTATGCACAGAAACGGTATCGGAATGGATGAACTTGACAGTGCATTTGAACAGATCAAACAACAGGGCTTAAGACTTGAAGCACTGTTTACGCATCACCGGTCTGCAGATACCATGAGTGCAGAGTGGTTTTGGCAGAAAAAACGTTTTGAAGCACTCAAAAAGAAGAGCCCGGATCTTCGTTTTCACTCCTGTAACTCGGCGGCTCTGTTTAGAGAATCGGATTTTAATGAGGATATGGTTCGCATCGGCATAGCAGCTTATGGATGTTTGCAGATGGATAGAGGTTTTAAAGAGACCGGTTTAAAGCCTGTGCTCTCTTTATCTGCACAAAAAATATCATCTCGTGTTTTGAAAAAAGGTGAAAGAGTAGGTTATAACGCGACATTTGAAGCGAAGAATGATATGGTGGTCAGCAATTATGATGTCGGTTATGCAGATGGCTTCTCACGTCTACTTTCCAATGTGTATCAGACTCCTGAGGGAGATAAGCTCATCGGTCGTGTCTCTATGGATAACAGCTCCTATATCTCAGAGAAAGAGACCCTGGTGATCTTTGATGATGCCAATGCGATTGCCGCGTGTTGTGATACGATAGGCTATGAGGTTTTAACTTCGCTTTCACCTACACTGCCGCGCCGTATCGTTTAAATGGAAATGAAACAAGAAACTCTCGAGATCATCTTTCAAGATGAATATATCGTTGCTATCAACAAACCTTCTAACCTTCTTGTCCACCGCTCATGGATAGACAAGGACGAGACCCGCTTTGCTATTCAGATCTTACGCGACCAGATAGGTCAGTATGTCTATCCCGTGCATCGTCTGGATAAACCGACTTCGGGTGTTCTCCTTTTTGCTCTGAGCAAGGAGATGGCAAGGGCTCTGTCTGAACAGATGCAAGAGGGACTGTTTAGGAAAGAGTATTTGGCTATTGTTCGAGGCTATGCGGATGAGAAGGGTGAGATCGATTATGCATTAAAAGAGGTCTTGGACAAGATGACAGATTCCAAGGCACGAACAGACAAAGATGCACAAGAAGCGATAACGTTTTATGAAAAGCTGGGACAGGTTGAACTTCCTTTTCCGGTAGGAAGGTACGAGACTACACGCTACTCTCTGTTACGTTTACAGCCTGAAACGGGAAGAAAGCATCAGTTACGTCGGCATATGAAACATATCTTACACCCCATTGTCGGGGATACAAAATATGGAAGAGGCGAACATAATAGGTTTTTTAGAGAGAAGTTTTGTTGTCATAGACTTTTATTGCATGCTTCTACGCTAAGTTTTACACACCCCATACTTAAGAAAGATATCGTCTTGAAGGCTCGTCTTGATGAGGTCTTTGAAGGCATTGTCGAAAATTTTGGTTTATTAAGCCGAGTATAGAGTCTTGTTTTAGTTCCTATAGATTATTCATCGATTAACCTACTTAAGTTATACTGCAAGGATATAAGACTAAACGACACAAGTTGTTAAAGGGGATAAGATGAATATATATAAATGGGGATTTAGCTCTGTCGTAATAGCAGCGATTCTAGGGCTAAGCGGATGTGGAGAGAGTGGAAGTACAAGTGCACCAAACGCTTCCACTAGTGGTTCTTTGTCAGTTTTATTAACGGATGCACCGGGTGATTATAGTGCAGTATATGTCACGATTGATGAAATTCGTGTGCATAAAGCGGGCGATGATGATATTACTTCAGATACCAACAGCACAGATGCTAATGAGACCTATGAAAACAGTTCAGATATCAATAGCTCAGATGCTTCATGGATTGTCGTTGCCCAACCT
>Ga0316207_10004060_pt1 | contig 13069 bp, 3 predicted proteins | sample 6weekpyrite_MG_FD_204943 | JGI IMG/M metagenome (GOLD analysis project Ga0316207, IMG submission 204943) | Microbial mat bacterial communities from mineral coupon in-situ incubated in ocean water Damariscotta River, Maine, United States -... | ecosystem: Environmental > Aquatic > Marine >... | reverse complement strand
CTAGCAGCTCAACAGCCTGGCGCTTGAATTCTTCTGAATATCTTGTTCGTTTTGTCATGGTTCACTCCTCAGGGTATTATCCCTGTTTTAGAGTGTCCGATAAACTCCGGGAGGTTCAACCTGACCCTGTTCTTTTTTTAAATAGATCTGTCACCTTTTTCCTTAACAGTGACTGTCCCTCTTATTGTTAAATTTGGGTGTCTCAATAAGCTATCTTAGTTATTTAGAATTCTATAAACTCTTGAGCAGTTTAGTTATCACCTCATCATCCTGGTCTTCAGCCATATCTAGAGCTGATTTACCATCATTAGCTTTAATATTAACTTCTGCACCAAAAGACAATAACAATTTAACGATGTCTACTTGACGCCTGAATACTGCATAATGCAATGGAGTATTTCCTTCGGAGTCAATGGAGTTAACATCTGCACCATTTTTAATTAACATTTCAGCAACTTCATATGAACCATGAGCAGCAGCATGTAAAGGTGTACTTTTTTCATTATCCTTTTTATTTACATCATCTTCAAGATCAAAAATCAAAAATCCTGCAAGCTCTATATAATTACCCCATGCAGAATAATGCAAACATGTCCCTCCCTCCTCATCAAGGGACGTATTAACTTCTCTCTTGTTTGATCTTAAAATAGTTTTAATTTTTTCAAGATCTTCATTTTGTATCAATTCAATCGTAATCATATTTTAACTCAGTAAATAAGCTATCAATTTCGATTTACATGCTTAACTAGCTTATTAATTTCTTGCCTAATTATACTAGGAACGGTGCTAGGTTTAGCCGGTAAAGGCTTACCACCATGCATTGGAAGCCAGCCACCTCGTGCGGTAACCTTAGCTATTTCTGTTCTACCTTTATAAATATGTATATGAAACCCTTCATTTGCAGAAATTCTATTTGTATCAATTCGGAATGAATAGCCTTTAATTGAGAAGTTACCCGCCACGCCAGATGCAGATCGAACAGTCTTAGGTAGAACGAAAAACGGGCAAGGCTTTGCATTATGAACTAATACACTGTCTTCGCCCACATAATAATTATGATTACCATCCACAGTGATATTATATACTTTCTGGGAACCCTTCTTAGTACTCAAAGAGTCAATAAGCACTAAGCCATCAATACCTTTTAATTCATAGCCGGATAAAAGTGAAATTGCATCCTTCCATTCACCTTTAACGAAATATGGATGATCACTCGTAGACTCAATATACTTATCATCCCCAAACTTCAAAATCACAAAATCATCATTTTTTTCATTTTGAATCAAATGAGTAACCGCTTTATATTCACTCTTATCTGTTACTTCGTTATAAGAAAGAACAAAGTCGCCTATCTTTATTTCATCAATAGGCTTCAATCCATTCTTAGTATATACAAATGTCCCACCGACAAAACTATTATCAAAACAGCTACTTTCTATTTCTTTAATAGATTTTTTAGACATCATTCCTTTGAAGTTTTTGAACTTCTTTATCATATTTGCAGAAGTAGCCCCCCTAAATATCAGGCTCATTAATATAGCAGTACCAGCTTCCCTAGCAGTAGGCATTTCTTGTTCACCCGTGGCGATTTGGAAAACACTGTATGAAGCTTGAGCAATCGTTGACAAAGTACCTACTGTATTTACTGCTGACATTACCGAACCAATAGAGAAGTTACCGCTCGGGTCGATGTTGTTTATAGGGTCAACATTTGCGTATAAGTACTTATGCAAAGTAACCGGATCCTGGTTACTACCCATATACGTATCCATCTGAGTAAACCGACCACTATTCTGGTTGTAATACCTAGCCCTTAAATAATAATTATCTAAGTTACTGTCGTACTGTTCCCCAGTGTACAAGTATGAGTTTGGTGTCGTCCCGGTTTTATTCAGTGTATCCCCAAAGGCCTCATAATCATAACGATCACTCACCACCCCACTAACATCGCTCAAGGCGCGGGTGCTTCCAAGCCCATCATAAATATAGTAGCTAAGACTACTCCCTCTGCTCTGGGATATCAAATCATCGCCATAGATGTAGTCCACCATTGACGTTGGGCTGGTTTCCTTAATGACCTGTCCATAATCCCGATTTAAATCAACCAGGAACTGGGTTGTTATTGTGTCCTCGGTTTTACTACTGCGTAAGCCATCAATATCATAACCATAGGTACTACTTACCCCACCCTGCTCACTACCCACCATCTGGTTCTTAGCATCATAGCTAAAGGTTTTTGTGTTTAGGTCCAGCGTTTCAGTTAAGGTATTCCCATTCGCATCATAAGTATAGGTCGTTCCACCCTGCTGGCTTAAGCGATCATTATCATCATAGGTAAATAATGTCTGTACGCCATCTACAGTGCTGTAGATACGGTTACCCACTTTATCGTATTGATAGCTGGCACTGTAATTACCGTTTGTTGTGTCGGTAATGTTTTCCGTAAGCAGTCGGTATAAATCATCATAGGTGTAGTCAGTGACTCTTCCACTGGCTTCGGTGATTTTTGTTCTATGGCCGCTGGCATCCAGGGTGTAATTATAATCGGTTAAAACTGTTAAACCCTGTGTGGTGGTTTGCTGTGTTAAACGATTTAAGTCGTCATAAATATAGCTTGTGATATTGCCATTGGGGTAAGTCACACTCGCTCTATTACCGACCTTATCGTAGGTATAAGTGGTGAGCTGGTTACCCGCTGCGGTTACCGTTTCTAAACGGTTGAGGGTATCGAAACCATAGTTTGTGGTTTCTGCGGTGCCATTCAGTGGCGTCACCTTTAAGCTTGTACGATTACCTGCCTTATCATAACCGTAAGCAATTTGATCACCATTGGCTTTGGTATCACTTATTAATCGACCACGATTATCATAAGCCCAGCTCTGGGTATTTCCCTGTCTATCTACTGCGCTGGTTCTTCTACCTTCATTGTCATAGGCAAAACTTTCAGTAGTGGCATCGTTGTAGGTAATTAATTCTACGCGACCATTACTGTCGTTTTTAAATACCGTGACCTGTCCATTAAAATCTGTACGGGTCGTTTGTTTACCCGTGGGTGTATTAATGTATGTGGTGCTATCACTTTGCCCTAATGGCAATGTACGTGAGGTCTCACGGCCGAGGGCGTCATAGGTCCAGCTTGTGGCTCTATTCTCTGCATCTGTTTGCGTGAGTTTATTGCCCACTTCATCATAGCTGTAAGTGGTTTTACCTAAGAGCGCATCAGTCACTTCTTTTAAGCGACCTAATTCATCATAGGCATAGTTTGTGACTTTGCCTGCCTGGTCGGTGCGGCGGGTTACCTGCCCCATGGCGTCATATTCCTGGGTGCTGGTGGATAAATCCGGGTAAATGGTTTTTACGCGGTTATCCAGTGCATCATATTCAAAACGCGTCGTGTTTAAGTTGGCATCGGTCTGGCTTATTAAGTTGCCTTCTTCGTCATAGTCGAAGGTGGTTTCATTAAGCAGCGCATCCCGTGTGAGTGTGCGACGCCCAGCGGCATCATATGCAAACTCGGTGCGATTATTGTTTTCATCGATCTCGGCTGTTACCCGGCCCGCGGCATCGTATTCAATCTGCGTCTGGATATTAACCAGCGGATCACCGTAAGTGGTAGTAGTGAGTCGGTTTAACGCATCGTAGGCATAGCTTGTGACAAAACCTGTTCGATCGGTATCGCTGGTTAAGTTACCTTCCGCATCGTAGGTTTTTGTGGCAAATGTGCCATCGTGATAATCGGTGCGCGTGAGCCGGCGATAGGCATCATAGGTGTAAACCGTTTCATGCCCCAGCTCGTTTATGTCTTTGACCTTATTACCCACCAGGTCATACACCTGTTCGCTCACCTGCCCTAAAGCATCGGTGGTGGTGCGCAGGCGGTTCTGTGCATCGTAGGTGTAGGTGGTGGTCTCAACGGTGCTGAGTCCATTGACCTGACGCGTGCGACTTTCGGTGAGGACATTGTTGTTTGTGTCATAGGTAAAGGTGGTGACATTTAACAGCGCATCGGTTTCGGTGAGCTTATTGCCCTCATCGTCATAGGTGAAGGTGGTCTCATGGCCGAGTGCATTGCGCACCAGGCTGGGTAAGCCCTGTTTATTAATATTATTACCGGCAATATTGCCCTGTGGGTCTTCGATGCTTAACAGATTACCAAAGGGGTCATAGACATTGTTAAAGGTGTTGTTTTTGGCATCGGTGACGGTTAACTCCTGCCCACGGGTGTTGTAGGTGAAGCTCACGGTATTGCCCAGCGCATCGGTTTGAGTGAGCTGGTTTCTGCGGGTGTCGTAGGTGGCCGATGTGGTATTGAGTAAGGCATCGGTTTTTGTTAGCTGATTATCATCCGCATCATAGGTGTAGCGGGTTTTCTGGTTGAGTGCGTTGATTTCAGTAAGGACATTGCCACGGGCATCGTACTGGTACTGTGTTGCGAAGCCGCGACGGTTGGTGATGACACTGGTTTTACCGCTGAGGTCATGATTAAACTCGGTGCGGTTGCCCTCACCGTCTTCCTGGGCGATTAAGCGGCCCGTATTGTCGTAGATGTTTTTAAGCAGCTTACGGCCCAGGGCATCATACATATCCAGCAAACCGTGGTTACGGTTGTAGGTGTAGCTATTGGTGGTGAGTGTGGTGTTATTAGCAAGGTTACTCGCCGCCACCACCGGGTCGATCATGGCGGTTAAGTCACCATTGGCATCACGCTGGTAGGTGTAGCGCTGCCCGGATGGATCGATAATCGCATCGATCTGGCCATGGGCATTACGTTCAAATAAAACGCTCTTTCCGCTGGAATGGAAAATACCCTTATCGGTGTAGGTGAGTGTGTGGCCATTGGGGTCGATGACTTCACGGATACCGAAGTTCTGGTCGAGTTTATAAATAAAGCCCGACTGGGTGGTGAGTTCGTAGAGGTCGATTTCAGGTACTGTAAAGGTGCCCGTATCCACCAGATACCCGCCTTCAATTCTAAGAATGCCGGCATGTTGGGTTTGTTTTAGTGTGCTAAGCGTTGAGCCAACGGGATTAAATTTCAGCTCCACATCCTTGGTGACAAAATAGAATGAACACTGCGGCGTGGCCGACACTTCAAACTGTTCAACATCACCATTGGGTAAAGTGATGGTGACAATGGGCGTGCCAATGGGCTCAACACATAAATCCACATAGGCGTTCATTAAGCCGGAGCGGTATTCATTTATGGTCCAGTCGCGGGTGATTTTACGGCTTTCTTCGACTTTTACATTTTGATAGTCGATGCTCCAGCCATAGCCAAAGTCGAGGTTTTCCTGACGGCGACGACTATCATAAGTGCGGTTGACCTGAATCGGTATACCCGCCAGCGGAATGTCTAAATCGGTGACGGTAAATGAGAAGTTACCGACTTTCAGGTCTCCATCGATGAGGATAACGCGGCTATCCAGTGTCGTGTTACGACTGTTATCCAGCGCTTCTAAAACCAGTCGGTATTGACCGTTGGTTAATACGCCTGGGTCAATGCTGCCGATATTAGTTTGCGCGACAGATAAACCACCGCTTGCGATGGTGGTGAGGTTTTCCGGCGCGCTCTTGCTTTGCAGGCTCAGGGTCCACTCGGCCAGGTTATCATCCTGGATATCGGCAATCACATCAGTTAATTCCGTTATCGTCTGACCCTCTTCAATATTTAAGATGCTCGCCACCGGTGCGGTGGTGTCACTCGGGTCACGGATATAGAATGACTTTCTTGATTGCGCGGTGTCATAGCCATCTGACACACGTGCGACCACTTCATGGGCGCCTATTGTGGCCAGGGTAATAACGGCGCGATTGTTTGCATCGAGTGCATAATCAACACCATCAACGGCAATCGCGCTGCTGGTTTCACCCGCGGCGCCACTCACCTCTACCTGTACGTTGACACTGCCACCTAAATCAACCACATCCGGGTTCATTAAAATATCGGCACTCAGTAGTGTACCCGCCGCTGATACATTCACTAACCAGCTTTGCGAGACGCTGGCGATGCCATCGCTGGCGGTGACTGAGAGTGTTTGTGTGCCACTTACGGTGGGTGTCCAGCTAAGCAAACCGCTGCTGGAAATAACCGCATCATTGAGTGGAGAGCTTACGCGATAACTTAAGCTATCGGCATTGGCATCGCTGGCAAGCAGCTGGTAGCTATAGGTCAGCCCCACTTTTGCCAGATTCGAGGGTGTGCTGGAAATGACCGGTGCCTGATTCGCACCCTGGGCAATCACAGACAAAGCAAAGGACTGTTCTGCAAAATTACCCTGAGCATCACTTACTTGAAGCGCCACATTATGTAAACCAATATCCGCTTCAAGGGGTAACCAGCTGATCAGGCCACTGGCCGAGATACGCATACTGGTGGGGCTTTGAGTCAGGGTATAACTCAGTGCACCGGCTTCAGCATCAAGCGCAACAACCTGGTAGGCATAGTTTATTAATGGCGCAGTCTCAACAATCGGCGCACTGGTAATAAGCGGTGCACCATTACCCACCGCGCCACTGCCATCATCAAGCGCCAGCGTGTAAGACTGTGTGGTTATACCACCCCTGCCGTCATTCACGCTAATAGCCACGGTATTTAAACTGGCCTGTCCCAAAGTGGGGGCCCAGCTAACTAAACCGGTTGGTGAAATTGTCATGCCTGCCGGTGCACTATCCAGTGTATAGCTGAGTGCATCGCCATCATTATCCGTGGCGATCAGCTGATAGTTATAGCTCACCGCCGGAGTTGCCAGGGTGATGGGCGTGGTGCTAATAATGGGCGCCTGGTTATTGCTCACCGGCAATATCGTCAGGGTATAGGTTTGCAGCAAGCTGCCGCCCCTGCCATCTGAGGCTTTAAGGGACACTTCATGCGCGCCCAGCTGGTTGCTTTGCGGCACCCAGCTCACCAGGCCGGCGTATGGATCAACCGACAGACCCTGAGGCCCGGTCACCACGGAATACACTAAGGCGTCACCATCAATATCACTCGCCACAATCTGGTACTCATAACGGTTTTCCAGATAGGCCGAAGTAATCGGTAATGAACTAATCTCAGGCGCGGCATTGGTAAGTGTGGTCAGCACAGCAATTTCAAATGACTGAGTGGCATAGCCACCCAGGCTGTCTTCCACTTTGACCACAACATTATAGAAACCGGTTTCGGTGGGTGTCCATATAATAGCGCCTGTTGCATCAATGCTCATTCCCAGGGGTGCAGTGGTTAATTGATAACTTAAAACATCCGCTTCCGGATCTGTGGCAATGACCTGGTATTCGTATTGGGTGTTTAGCTGCACAAGCTGACCCGGCGTGGAAGTTATGCTCGGTGCTGCATTGGCAGTTGCGCCAATAACATCAATCACAAACTCCTGTGTGGTAATGCCACCTTTGCCATCATTAACATCGATAATAACCGAGTGTTGAGTGACCTGTTCGGCGGTGGGTATCCAGGTGATTTGCTGTGCACTGACTCGTTCCATGCCATACGGAATTGTGAGCATTGAAATGGTAAACGTATCGCCATCGGCATCATAAGCCTGGGGAATGTACACATAGGGTACGCCCACCTGTGCTGTCAGACCTGGCGTAGTGGTAAATACTGGTGCCGTATTATCAGGTAGCAGCTGCGTATCCAGGTTAAAGGTTTGTTCTGAAAATAAGCCAGAAGCATCTGTTACACGAACCGTGACTGGGTGAATACCTATATCAGCAATGCCGGGCTGCCAGGAGATTAATCCGCTGACCGCATCAATGCTCATGCCTACGGGGTTTTGTACTAATGAGAAACTTAAAACATCATCCGGGTTTGGATCATAAGCATGAACATCATAAATATAACGCTGATCAACATGAGCTGTTACGACTGGCTCAGTTGATATTACCGGGACCTCATCACTAACCAGTATTGAGAAGTTTTGTATATCGGTTGCACCGGAAGTGTCTGTTACTTGAATAGACACTTCATGCACACCAACTTCATCAACAGTCGCAACCCAGCTTAATAAACCTGTGTTCTGATCAAGGCTCATCCCTGCGGGTGCTTTTAACAGAGAAAGAGTAACCGCATCCCCATCAGGGTCGACTGTCTCTACCTGATATCTATACACTTTAGTAGAAATAGTTTCCTCAGTGAATCCTGTATATACCACCTGAGGCTGAGACTGGTTATAAAACCCAAACCCGCCCGAGGTATAAGTACTATCCTGCACAGTAAATGAATCCACCACAGTTGTACCCTGATGAATTGTAATAGTGAATTCACCGGGGTTAAAAGTTAATGTAAATTCATAATCTGTATGACGAGCCCAACCAATGTCATTGTGGTAGAGCGTTTCATATTGCGTAGAAAAAGTTGTCCAAAATCCAGCGGGTTTAGCATTTGGAGAGTTAACCAGTTTCACAGACATGCCCCGCAGTGCACTTGTCTGTGGTTCCATTTTCCAGTCAAACAGATAAAACTGACCTATATTCTGATAACCAAACACAAACCCCATAAAATCATTATCAACGGTATCAAATGTTCTAAATGTCCCTTTGATCTGGTTATTTGTTGAAGCAAAATCACTTAAGAAAATAGTAGACCCTGAGTTATTCATCTGAGTTACAACAGTGGGGTCATCAGGATCAATATGCCAGTAACCATCACCATTCCATAAACGACCATCACCATAATTAATCGTTGTCCACTGAGTTAAATCAACGGGAACAGCTGCACCCAATTCAGTACCCAACTGAAACTTACGCACAGGCTCACTAATAATCTGCGGTGGATTATTACTATCCGCAGTATCAATGGTAATAATGGCCGGGTTTGAATTTAGCTGACCATCATTAACGCTAAATTCAAAACTGTCGCTGCCTGAGAAATAACTATTGGGCAAATATTGCAGTGTCGCACCACTGCCATATAAAGTGCCATTTAAAGGCTGGCGGGTTACGCGATAACTTAAAACATCGCCATTAATATCTTCGGCGGACAGCACTATATTAAGGCTCTGGTTCTGTGCGGTTTGATAGTTTGCAGGCAAGGCCGTGGGGGCCTGATTAATATAGGTATTAAACACTTCAACACTAAACTGTTGTGTATCAAAACCGCCTTTTCCATCACTGACCTGAACTGCAAAGTCAACAATACCTTCTGCGACTGGGCGCCAGGTGATAACACCGGTAGTTGCATCGATAAAGCTGCCTGCTGGAGACGTTAACAGGCTATAGCTTAAAAAGTCGCTGTCTAAATCGGTGGCATTAACGTCGTAATAATAAAGCTCATGCAGCGAAACCGAAGTGACCGGTTTGGTTATAATTTCCGGGGCGTGATTAAATGCGCCCACGCTCAGTAAATAATTCTGGAACGCAACCCTGCCCTCAATATCCGTCACCTGAATATCGATAATATGCTCACCCTGGTCTGCCAGCTGGGGTGTCCAGCTAATCAGTCCTGTAATGGGGTGAACCCACATACCCTGTGGCGAATTGAGCAACGAGTAACGGGCCATATCGCCGATATCAGAATCCGTTGAAACCACCCGATATGAATAGGCTTCACCGATAAAGGCGCTGCTGACCGGGTCAGAAATAATAAACGGTGCGTCATTGGTCTCATACACATTAACCACATAGGTTTGACGATCACTTAAGCCGGTCTGGTCAGCGACCTTTACACTAAACAGAGGCGCGCTCAGCTGGTTATTATTAATCACACATTCCTGGGTCTGGCTAAGGGCAGACACGGAAGCCGTTAGTGCAGTGTAATTATGATTCGCCGGTAGTGTCACGGGAACACTTCGTGTTGCAGCCGCTGGAATATCAACCAGTGCGATACTTTCAAGTAAGACGGATGGCGCTGCCTCTGAAACACCTTCAACGCTCAGTGTGACTGTCTGGTTTGCTGGGGCTAAACCACGGTTTTTAACGGTGACCGTAGCCGCTGTTGGATCAAGCGGATTAAGTTCTATTTTCTGAACCGTTAAATCAACCTGGTTAACTGTAAAACTTTTTGCAAGGTTTTCAGAAAACTGATGACTGAATACCGTTTTAAAATCTGTGGCATTGACTAACTGGGCGGCGCTCCAGATACTTCCCCCGGTTTTTTTAGCCAGCTCTATATAGCTTGATAATACCGTAGGCGCAGCGTTGCTAATGACGGGGTTTGCACATTGGCTAATAACGCCATTGACTAAGCTATAGCCAATATTATTTGCATCTATTCCCCAGGCAGTGCTGCCATTATCACAGCGCATTGCTGCATCAACGACAACGGATAAGCTTATGTTTTTCGACTGTAAATCAGAAAGTAACTGATTAAAGATCAGGCTGTCAAAAGTGACGGGGATATTTGTGGTGCCCAGGACAAGCTGCTTTGAAACATTTGCACGCAATGGGTACTGCTGAATTAAATTCGATAAAGCAGATAATGCATCTGATTCCGCCACCGGGGCTGCGACAACCTGCTGGCTTGCCAGTGGGTAGTCGGCTGCGGGGTACATTAATGCATTATTGACACTAACGGGCGACGCCGTGGTTGAGAAGTTTAATAAACCATACTGGTTTGGCTGGGTAACAGAACCAATTTTTGAATCAATCGCTGTTTGCTCTGTGGCAACAACCAGGTCATTCAAGAGTAAATCTGTAAAGACCGGCGAACCACTGACATCATTCACAAAAACCAGATCCAGGGAACGATAATTTTCATCATAACTGGTGACAGAGCAAAGATGATTATCACTCTGCAAACCACTCACATACTTCGAATCAGGCATCCATGATACAACACCGCTTAAAGCATCAATGCTGGCGGAAGCAGGATTCTGCACGAGAGAATACGCAAGCACATCACCGGCGTTTTTATCTGTGGCATGAACATCGTATGAATAGGCCTGGTATTCATGACTCACTGTGATTGCGGTTGATTGAATAACCGGCGGTTTTTCGCGTTCAATAACCTCGATAGAAACCGTTGCAGGTGCTGAATTTAACTGGCCATCGTTTGCTAGATAGGTAAAGCTATCGCTACCAAAATAACCCACATCGGGTGTATAAACCGCATGAGGAAAAGTGCCACTGACCTCACCCTGCAATGGCTGATTTACCAGCTGGTATGTTAAGGCATCTGATTCAATATCTATACCTGAAAGGACAATACCTACGGCGATATCTTCATCGGTTTTAGCAGAAATATTATTCGCTACCGGCGCATCGTTTACAGCATTTATGGTGATAGAAATACTCGCATCAGCTGAGTCAAGGATGCCATCGCTAACCACAAAACTAAATGAATCACTGCCATAAAAATTGGCATCGGGGGTGTAGCTAAAGTTGGGTGCAATGCCGCTGAGTACACCACTGGCAGGTTGCGTGGTTAGACGGTAGCTCAGTGTATCACCATCAATATCTGAGCCTGATAACACGATATTGAAAGCAGCATCTTCATTAGTCGACAGATTTTGAACACGCGCTAAGGGCGCATCATTAACCGGCAGGACATTTATATTCACCGAAGCGGGGACTGAATCCGCCAGGCCATCATTTACCTTAAAGGTGAAACTGTCTGCACCGTTGAAATTTTCATTGGGGGTATAGCTTAAGTTTGGAGCAACGCCACTGAGTACACCATGTGCGGGTTGATCAACTATTTGATAACTTAAGGCATCGCCATCCAGGTCGGAACCTGAAAGTACAAAGGCATGTGTTTCATCTTCATTGAGTGTCAGCTGCTGAGCACTGGCCTGCGGGATTTCATTATTGCCATAAATACCAATAATCAGCGCACTACCCGGTTTGCTCCTGACCTCGACGGATATTTCATTAACCGCCTGAAGGGTGACGACCTTCTCGATAAAGGCCACTTTCTGATTTAAATCTCGGGGATGAAGTATTGGCTGTCCATTGAAAAGGATCACCGCGGAAGAAACGCGCGAATATTGGGTGCCAGCCGCAAGGCCACCATTCTGAATTCTTAAGGTAAACTCAGTGCCCGGCCTGATAGCCGTAAAGGTATCGGTTTCAACTCTGGGTGCGCCTTTCAGGCGTTCATAGACCCGTGGGCCAAAGGCGCTGTATTCAGCAGCTAACAACTGGGACGGGACAAAACCCGTTAATAGTGCAAGGAAAATAAGTTGAGTAATAGATGACTTCATCGCGCCTGAGAACGCGCGTACACCGTCCCTGAATAACATGATCATTGCCTTATGAATTAAACTTTCAGGCAATATTACCCGTTTCTAATACAACTTTAAAGCAAAATTATTAACGTCAGACACTATCCATAATGGATAAAATCAAAACTGTATAAATATTAACCAAAATAATAAAAAAGTGATCCGATAGCAGACACTGTCACTATAAAAAAGATTTTTTAACTGTGTCTGTCCCTCTAAAGCACCCTCTAAAACATTTCTTTATTTTTCCTCTAGTGGAACCTTAAACGGCTCAGTAACGTGTACATTAGTAACAGTCATAAAATCACGGGATTAAAAATGCTAAATACGAATATCGCCATTATTTTAGGCACAATCGTTGCGGTCTTATCAGTCAGCAGTCATGTTTTGGCAGGTAAAGCGGGGAAATCAGCTTCAAACGACAATACCAGACATATGAGTCAGAGTTCATTTGAGAACACGTACCGTTACCAGAAAACTAAAAAAGATAAACCGGCTTATAAATATAGAAATACTCATCAGTTCACGCATAACTTTGAGCGAAAAATTATCACGGTTAATAACCCAAAGAGATAATCAATCAGGAGATAATCAGTCAGGAGATAAATAATCAGGTAAAATTACTTAGAAGGTTAATTTTAACGTCGCCCCCTTACTCTCCTGCTTTCTAATACTACTTACTTACTGCTGTAAAGCCAGATATTTATATTTGCATATATTCGCGTTCTTTCGCGGAAAACAGCTTTCGATATACCAGCAGAGTTTACGACTGCCTGAACTGCTTCTGTACATTTATCTGATGGTGCACAATTCTTAATATATGGGCACTCACCCGCCTTAACCATCGAATGGCTTCCAGGCTATCCGTGCCCCTGGACACATTAAGTTTTCCTTCAGCCACCTGCGACATGACC
>Ga0316207_10004059_pt1 | contig 13073 bp, 10 predicted proteins | sample 6weekpyrite_MG_FD_204943 | JGI IMG/M metagenome (GOLD analysis project Ga0316207, IMG submission 204943) | Microbial mat bacterial communities from mineral coupon in-situ incubated in ocean water Damariscotta River, Maine, United States -... | ecosystem: Environmental > Aquatic > Marine >... | reverse complement strand
TCGATTATTCTAGTATTCGAACACGGAACGACACGGAACTATATGGATGATAAAGTCTTATATTATAAGGATTTAAGACAAAAAAAAGCCCTTTATGGAAGGGCTTGATATAACAGATGGCGGAGAGCTAGGCGTTCGGAATTTTGTGATATAAAATACCATTTGCGGATTATTATCAATAAGTTATAACTATATTATTGGTTATTTTAATGGCAATCTATCTGCAATCTTATGGCACAGCAAAAAAACTACCGTATTCCACCTACTTCCTTGCTGAAATTAGGGGCTACTCAGGCTCAACCTATCCAGGTTAATTTCTGTAAAAATCCTCAATGCGAGAACTTTGGTACCCCGGCCAAAGAAGAGCCAAGTAAACCAGGCCCAAGCCCTGATCGGGATTTTCACTACAAGGTAACCAACACAGCAAAAGGCCGTATTCCTGCAATCTTGTGCAAAGCCTGTAAAGAAAAGATTCCAATCAAGTCAAATTCCGGTATTTCAGCCGAATTTGAGAGGATTACACGCTCAATTCTCACGACCGCTGAAAAGCTTTCGTGTAAGACAACTACGTGTCCGAATTTCGGATATTCTGTAGGCGAGCACCCTGAGTATTACAGTAAAGCAGGACATCACTCGATAACTGGCGAACAGTTATATGTATGTAAATCGTGCAGAAAACGCCTGCTTGACTCTGACCCAGCACGAATTCACCACAAGACACGGCATCTGGCATCAGACCTATTTAGTCGGGTCGCCAATAAATCCCCGGTTCGTGGCACTGTACGCGGGATGGCATTAAAAAGCCCAGACAGCTACTACTCCATACTCGATTTTATTAGCCGACGTTGTAATGCGTTATCCGGAAAGTTTGACAGACGTATGATAGATGGTGAGGTTTCTCTTCCTATTACACTCAAATTGTCTGTCGATGTTCAAGAGTATCAACTGAACTGGTCCAATAAGCATGATAGGCGCAACACTCAATTCTCAACCGTATGCACAGTTGATCAGGATACTCGCTACATTCTTGGCATGTCAGCGAATTACGATAAGGATGCCGATTCCTTTCTGATCAATAAAGAAGCCGCACTGAATGGTGATACGCTAAAACCCGAAGCATTCCGTCAGCGTCCTCAATACTGGTTATCGTCTGATGAACTTTTGGGAGGCCGCAAGCTGGGGCAAAAGCTTGGCTTCAACAAAAGCCAAGATGTCCTGCAACAAATTGCAGATATTTATTCTGCCGCACAATCACGTGAAGATATCGAGGATCGTGAGGACCAAAAAATGGATTTGGAATACTGTAACCCTATATTGACTGAAGGCATGCAGGTTCATGTACCTTATACCTGCTATGCACATTTCCAGTTGATTCACATGTTAGTAAAGGGTGCGGGTGTCGAGAAGTTATCCTACTACATGGACTGTGACTCCATGTTAAGAGCAGGTTTTATGTCGGCATTTGAACAAGAAATCCGCTCCGGTGATGCACACGCTTTTTATGTACGTTATTCAAAGTATTTAACAACCCCGAAAAAGGCAGATTTGTATGAAAAAGCAAAAGAGATACTTTCTGACTTCCGTGGCAACTTACCAGCAAACAAAAAGAAACAGGCTGCATTATGGTTGATGCACGATCATATTAAAGCAGCGGCTCATATCGGGAAATGGAAGGATAAATGGGTGACACATCCTATGCCCTCAATGAACGAACCAGATAAGGCGATTTGTTGGTTAACAGAGAAAGCTAATAATCAATACGACGATATAGCTGAGGCGCAGATGTATCTGGATGCTGGAATAAATGCTGTTGATAATATTTTTCAAATATCACGTCGATTGGTTAATGCTTTTGAACGGCCTATTGGTACATCAAGCGGCTATAACACTGTTTGGCATGGATACGCGCCATACCACCCAAAGATGGTAGAGCAATATCTTAGCCTTCTCAGGGTTTATCATAACTTCATAAAAATCGGTAAAGATAAAAAGACCCCCGCTATGCGCTTGGGGTTAACGACGCAACCTTTAGATTTTGATGATGTGTTATGGCCTGGCGAGAAGATACCCAGAGCACCAAGAAAACGCAGAAAGGGTTTATGCTTATAAAATCTAATCTAAGATAAATTAATACCGTAAATGTTATAGTCGTGGGACGGCATGATGAAGTATGCCGTCCCACGCAAGATCGTTGTCAGCCTACTTCAGTTAAATCTAATTTAATTATTTTTGGGTTATCAGAGCGCATCATGAAAATATTTGCCACAGGCCACTTATCCTTAATTCCTGGGTATTCTTCATTAGTGCGTACACCAAACAACCAGAATCCAGAACTTTCAAGTTCTGTGATGAGCTGAGAAAGATCAAATGATGCTTTTACTCGATCTCCTGCCTCTAGATCATTCCATATGTCACCCCAGTCTTGCACTGATTGAGCAGCCCATGACAAGAGTTCTGCTTCCTCTTCATTATTAGGGTTGTCATGATTTAGCCGGTATGCACATGCTCCGCCAATAATTTCAGATAATTTTGTTCCATCTTCTATTCGGAAATAAAAACTTTCATTATCGTCATCACTTATTGCGGATGTTTTTTCTTTAAAGTCCAGTTCGCTAACATTAATGTCAAATGCTGACGCAAGTGCTTTTTTGGACTCTAACGAAGCTTTTCCGTCCTTTTCTATTCGCTGTATTGTTCGTAGGCTAATACCACAGGCAAGAGCTAATTCCTCCTGTGACCAAGCTTTCTCTTTCCTCAGTTTTTTCAATAATTCGATATTGATTTTCATATCCATTTTTATGGCCTCTCTTTTAGTCAACAGATGACTGTATTTTGAGATATGACCATTTTTTGTGTTACGACACCTTTATGACATCATTACGACACTAATGTGACATTTTACGGGGCTAACTTCTGTTAGTGCGGCAGTAATAATGATTCTTGATCAAGTCCTCGCCCAGTTTCAAGCAGCATGTTGTATATTCGTATAACTTCGGGATCACTTGATGATTCAATGAGCTTTCTATCAGATTTCGATTTGAGTTTGCTTGTGCTGCCAAATTTGCGCAATAGATCTTTGAGGTTATCTGGAACATAAATACTTGTTTCTTCACCAAGCTTTTCTTTAGCAATCAGATAATTTTTCAAGCCAACAAGATCGTAATCAGGCAATACCATATAACGTGGTGAGCGTTGTCTCTCCATCAACCAATCACGCAGCTTCTTAGATATCCATCCACTGTAATAAAGAAGAACGCCATTGAAACCGATCTGTTCACAATAAGCTTTCCCATTTAGCACAAGATCAAGATTTTCTACTAACCCAATAGTTTGATTTGTACACCAATGATCACCAGGCTTAACAACAAGTGATGCAATACCATATTTTTCAACATGTTCTAATACGTCCAGCGTGTTAACGCCATCAGACCATTGCGCATTTCCTGCCGTAGAGAAAAAAAGCATTAAAGAATCATCTCGGCCCCGATGAGCATCACCATGCAGGGCTACCGCTTTTGCCTTTGCGGTTAGGTCTTCAAATTCCCCTTCATAGCCAGTAGAACGTAAAAGATTTTCAATAGCAGTCTCATCAACGATAAAAAACTTTGCACCTGCGCCAGATTTCTCCCAACGGATAAACCCGGCATTTTTCACATTGTCAATATCAGCTTTAGCAGCACGTGGGATACTAGATGCAGGTAATGAACCTGCTTCAATTAAGCGTATTAACCACTGTCGAGAAGCATTAAGCACTTGAAGACTCCTTTACTCCTTCTTGTGGTTCGTCTACTACTGATAACCTGTACCAATCTTTCTGGTCAACGTAAATCCTTCCACCAACTTCATTAAGCCCAATCCAATATTCTGCTGTTGCTTGAGCTTCAACCGAGGCAAAAACAGGCACAAACCCTGCTGGTAAGCACTGTTCTATCAGAGTTTGTTGGTTGGAAGGATCGATCTGACCAGCCTCATCAATATAAATCGGAATATTGACAACCTGGCCTTCCTTAATAAAGAGGAGTCGATTAAGTAACATGACATTGAGTATGACTTTAACAGTTAGTCCTGTACCAGTTGATTCAATATTAGAATCATTGAAACTGGATACTACCTTGCCACTTTCCAACTCAACCTCAATCCCCATATTAAAAAGGCTTTCTAAACAGAGTTTGACACCTCGCTTCGATATTATTTCATCTAAGTGTCTGACCGCTCGATGAACACTTTCTGGATTACTGAAAATAGAATCCTGTTCAACGATTTCCTTTACCGTTCGAAGTATGTCATTGTCACCATCAATCACAAACTCAATGCGCTTGATATTTGATATTTTTCGAGAATTCATTTTACGATTGAATTGTTTGATACCAAGCTCGAATGTCGCCAGTCTGTCTGAAAGACCTTTTAATAACGCACCTATTTCCTGGCTAACCGCTTTTTCACAATTAGTTTGCTGCTTAAGGTATTCATCAGTGCCTTCAACTGCATCAAGAAGTTCACGGATTGTGGTATCTTCATCTTGCCCACTAGTGAAACGTAGGCCGTTCTTGCTCTCAATGATTGCGAGTCGATGATCGATTTGCTCACGGGATTTTTGACGTTCATCAAGTGCAAGAAGATAAGTATCAATCATATCTTCAAGTGCCGTAGGCAACCTATGAGACGGCTTAATACCTGTCGGTTCTACGCTAGATATAGGTACTACTTTTTCGTATTTTGATTGAAGTGAGGCAAGACCTGTTTCTTTCCTTGCTTTATCTGTAATTAGAGTCTGTTTTTTCTCCCCAAGACCAAGCAGCTTATCAGTGATATTTTTAAGTTCTTTTTTGCCAGCATCCAAGCTCTGACATATCTCTTTTAGTTGACCTTCCAGGGTTGGCCTTTCTTTTTTCGCTTGAAGATACGCTTGGTATTCTTTCAGAGTTTCACGCTCTTTTATGATCTTAGAGTGTAAATCATTTTTTTTCTGTTCCAATTCCTTATAGTCACGGGCCACTTCAAGATCACGTTCCAGGTCCGATTTACGCTTTTGTTGACGCTCAAGACTTTCTTTTATTGTGTCGTAATTAAAGTAATCATCAATATCAATTGATTCAATTTTATCCAGATTTACTCTTATATGCCCGTCATCGTAATACCCTCCGGAACAATGTGAGAGAGCATTGCTGATCACCTCAAACAGTTTATTTTCATCCAATATTGAAACATCGTCATCACCTATTGGAAGTGCTGATAGCAAGTCTCTGTTAAGAAGTTTTGCAATAACCTGCACCTGTGATTCACCAAACCGTTCACTCAGCACGAAAAGAAGATTGTTGTTAATAGCATCCAATCTTGCGGATAACTCATTGATCGTCTGGTTTACAGATTTCAGTTCAGACATAATGCCTTGAGTGTCCCCTGGATGGGTGCGCTGTAGCTCACCCACCATGCGCTCCACCTCACTCTGCATTTCGTCTATCTGGCTAGTTATATCCTCTGCATCACCAAAAAGGGTAAATCTGGCATCCCCTTCATTAATCTCAGCGAGCTTTTTATTCAGTTCGCTTTCTTTAATTGCAAGACTCTGATTTTCTGATTGTCGCGGACCCTGTGAATCCTTCAGTTTTTGAATACGTGGTTCAATCGACTCAATTTCATCAACAATATTTTTGATTTCTTTTTCACGGCGATCTCTTTCAGCTTCATAATCGGTAGTGATAGATGAAAAAAGCGCACGTAAAATACCATAAGCACCATCACGTAATTCCTTAGCTTCAGAGAGTTTCTTTACATCTGCTGCGATTTTTACTGCGGTATCTACTTTCGCTTTTGCACTTTCAACTTCTTCATTAAGTATTCGGTATCTTGCCATAAAGTCTACGGATGTAGATCCTTCGCCAGGCAATAACACATCAATAAGCAAGCGCTTAATCTCATCGAGATTTATGTTATTCATGTGCAGAAGATTTTTAAAAACACGGATAAACAAACGATAGTTTGCGTCTGTCATACTTCTCAGTCGAAAAATGCCAATCGAAAATTTCTCATCATTTTTTAGAGTGATAGTTTTACCCATTAAGGCATCTCGCATTTGCTTTGGTTGAAGCGATTTAACCCAAATACCACGCTTTGCTAAATGTGAGACAAGTTCATTGTAGTTTCTTACTTTCTTTTCCTCTGTACTGCCTTTTTCTTCAAGAAAGTCATCAATATCCAATTTGGATTGGTATGCAAACAACTGGTAATCATAACCTGATGCCTGTCCTTTACCGACAGCACCAACAACATAAACTCCAGTTTCAGTGACAATTTCAGAAACGACAAAACTGTTATCATACGGAAAATAATATTTTCTGGTATCCTCATTACTTCTAGGAAAAGACATGTCATTCATATGACTTAAAAATGGAAACTGAAGTGCATTTATCGCCGTTGATTTTCCACGGTTGTTAGGTGCAGAAATAGAGAGCGGCCTATCAAGAGGAAAATCTCCGAGCGAGTAACTCGCTGTATTCAGCAGTAGGAGTCTGCGTATTCCGTAAAAGATATTACTCATTGTCTTCACCATCTATTCCTTGATCAGCATCACGTTCAGCGACCTCAATGAACATAGCTACAAACCTGGATACTGTTTTTCTAAATTTGATTAAACTACCATCAACTAGATTGATGAACCCATGTCGTTGTAATCCGTTAACAATATTAAGAAGATCTTTTTCGTCTGTTATATCGAGCTGACTCATCACTTTTTTATATTGCTCGATTGTCAGATGAGGAAGCTGATCAAGATAAAAATGTTCTTCAGTGAGTGATGTGACGGGTTCCTTTCCTTGATCTGCTAACCAGTCATACATAATCGCCATAAAAGCTGTGAAGCGCTTACTCAGTTCATTAATTTTTTCATCCACTGGAATAAAGTAATAAATACCATCAGATGCATCAGACAACTTATAACCAAGAATTTCAAATAGTCTTTTATAATAATTGGCGTTCTCTATAAGACTCTTGTAGATATCTCCATCTTCAATACAAATGTGGTATCCACTTGACAGCTTTCCGAAAATATCACCCATGTCAGGCGGGAAACTCATTTGTTGATTATGCATGTGCTTTCTCCACGGCCAATGATGGACCTTCAATACGATGTGTTGATGTTTGATATGTTTTTCTTACTCCTCGCTCTACAAAGAGACCTGATTGGGAATAAGCAAGTAATACAATATCTAATATCTTATTTGTAGGATGCTCAGGAAAGTGATCAATCGCCCACAACATCATATCATCTATGGGTAGATCTTCTTTTAACTGCTTAAGCACCTTATTAATGTTGAGCGGAGGAATCCTAACTTCAGTTCTGCGATCTTCAGTCGCAGGAGTAAATATTTTAGGAGCTGGTTTTTCATCCACTTCTTTGACGGCGAAATAATAAGCAAGAAGTGCTTTGTTTGGTGAAACCAACGACGTTCTCGAACGCCTATAGAATGCAAGTACAGCACTTTCTTCAATTTTCTTACGACCTTTCAAAAGATCATCTAATACAACTGATGCTCCTCTGGTAACTTTTGAGTTGAGCCTGGCCACCTCATAAAGTGGTTTTAGTACATCACGCGCAATCTGAAAGTTTCTAAGAGTATGCCAACGCATATCGTTAAGCATCTGTAATACGCTGCGTATATTTGAAACTTCTGAGAGTAATGCCCCTGCTGAATCGAGGTTGCTTATTGCCTGAGTCATCCTTCCAATCGCACTATCGATAATGCTGTCAAATGCTCCATGAACTTCGATCATTTCACCCATTGGCGTGATGTATAAATCCCAAGCCTCTATAACATCAGCATATCTCTGACGCAGTGGCTTGTTTGTTTCTTGTTTTTTTGCCTCGGCAACGATATTTCGAATCGCCTGAAGGTTATTATGGATCTGATGTTTGATATCTTGAGTGAGCTGCCATATTTTTTTTGCGCCAGCAGATATCGCATGCGCATCGTGTTCCGAAGTGGCTTTAACTAAGCGTTTGCTTAGATCATCAAGATAAGTAATATTCGCCTGTATACTTTCAGATAAACCAAGTCTTTGCTCTTGAAGTAGTTGGCTAATAATAGTCTCAGCTAAACCTCCAAGCTGATACAGCGTTTCACCAGACAAAGGTTGCCCAAGCACACCAAGATCCATCAGGCGCTCAAACAGTGAATAACTTTCAGTATTCGGCCTTTTATGTGATTCGATTAGCTGAAGAAGCGTCCCATGGTCTACAGGACCGCCTTTGCTAGCTTCGAATATTTCGACCATGAGTATCCATTCCCTGGATAGTAAATTTAGGAAAGATTTTGGTTCCATCTACCTCAATGATCTCCTTACGGTTTATGCATTTCTCTGGACAAATTATTACTTTTTATTGCATCTAGTTACTAGAGTGTATATAGTCTAGTTTCTAATATCAAGTATTGCGATAGATAATGAACCAAAACAGCCGTAAAGTTCTGAAATGGGAAGTAAAAAAGCGCCTTGAGGAGATTGAAAATAGGCTCTTCTGGAGTGGACAGCTCAGGCGATCAGACCTTATAGAAAAATTTGGAATTTCCCCGCAACAGGCGTCTGCGGACATAGCTCATTACCAAAAGCTCGCCCCTGACAATGCGGTTTTCAATCGTTCAGGCAAGTATTACGAACCCGCATCGAAATTTGCACCTGAATTCATTTCACCGTCACTGGATGGATATGTCGAGTGGGCTGAATATCATGATGAAGGTTTGATAACAGTTCCAATTCCAATGCGTAGCATTAATCTCTCAGCGCTGAGGTCGATAACTACTGCAATCCATAATAGCCAATCCGTTGTGATTGAATATCAATCAATGAGTAGTAAAGAAGGATCACAACGGAGAATCACACCACATACTATTGTTTTCGACGGATATCGCTATCATGTGCGTGCCTATTGCCACTTAAGAAGTGACTTCAGAGATTTTGTATTCGGTCGAATCACAAATGCCGGAGAACTGTCTATACCAGGCTTATTGAAAACTGATGACGAAGCTTGGAATACTCTAGTAATCCTACGAATTGCACCGCACCCAGAACTAAATGCTTCTCAGCGTAAAATCATTGAACAAGACTTCAATATGAAAGAAGGTGAACTACAACTAAGAGTTCGCCTAGCAATGCTTCATTACACATTAGTTCAACTACGAATTGATAAATTCACAGAAATGAGGTCTCCCTATGAGCAGCAGATTGTCTTGCTGAATAAGGACGTTCTCTCATACCTATCCTGATAACAGAGTTTGTTTCTATTTATAAAGATAAATTCAGAATTCCAAATTAAAAAGAAAACCGATTAGTTGGTGGGTTTAAAGTTTCAAGAAATTCCACCAAAATCTCATGAAACTTACCGTTAACCCCTTTTTTAACTGTTGCTTTGAGTATATCGTGTAAATCGTCGCTGGCCATCTTTGTAATTTCTTCTTCGTATTTTTCACCCAACACTTGCCCGAGATTAGAAAATTCTTCTATGGATACTGAAGCAACATATATTTTCTCTCTTGGTTTTATTTCACCAAGAAGCTCTTTCATTGCCATTATATTTTCGACAAGTGACAAAGAACGCTCGTTTATCAATACACAATAGATAGGCTTTTTGTACCCGTCTTCACGGATAGTGCGTGCGTGCTTCAACGCTCCTCTTAACTGTTTTTTATAATGTTCTATTGAAGGCTGATACTTGGCACTGACTTCCAATATTATCATAAAATTCCCATAGTCGATTTGGACATCCGGTACGCCTCCTTGTGCAAAATTACTCGGGATAGTAACGTAGCTCTCATCATCTTTTGATTTCTGATGATGGCAATGACTTACGAGGCAGTTGGCATGCACTTCTGATGGATTATCGATGTAACCGAATATGGCACTGCTAAATAATTCCATCGTGAGCGCTTTGTTGATATTTCGTAGATTTATTCGCTCTCTTTCAGCAGTTTTGAATTCAATGGTATTGCCATATTTAACTCGTGAAGATGAATCCAGGTTAAGCAGGTCAAAGATGTGCCTTAGTTCCCGAGTCGAGTTTAAACTGAGGTATTCCAGGTACATCGACATTTGTATAAGCCCCAAAGGCATCTTATAAGAACTTTTATTCTCACCAATGACGATAGTTTTATTTTTATTATGCATTTGAACGTCTCAATTTATGAGCTAGTAATATATTGAATATGGCCAAATACTTCATCTGGCACTTGTCCATAAGTTAATTCACCAGCGTACATCATCAGTTGTAATGTTGATCTGGTTGGGTAGTTAGCGGCAAAGTAATTGGATAAATCCTGACTTAATTCTTCCCAAAGAAAATCTGAATATTGTATGAGGTCAATTCTTGGCTCTCCAACCATGTGTGCATAATATGCTTTTCTTTTCTGATAGATTTGATTGTAGGGATTGATATAGCCATGAGGTATATTGAGCCATAATAAAATAATCAGGACTTCAAGTAGCATCAAGCCATCACAAGGATACAGGTTGACTCGTTTCAACTCCGAGATAATTTTTAAAATTTCTGTGTAGGGATAAATTCCATGATCATTTTTCCATTCTGGTAGCTTACGTTTCATAAACTCAGCTATCGAAATCGTTTGATTAAGTACCTGGGTTCCTAAATCTGTCAACTCATAACCATACCGATGGTCATTCTTTTCATAGTGCTGTTTGATCAGTCCTAATGTAAAAATTAAATCATGGTAACCGGAAGCAAGCCATTTATACTCATCATTCTCATATTTAGCAGGGATAGTATCTGTGTCGATATGATCAGAATTAAAATGCGACTGACGCAATAAGGGGACAAGGCGACTTTGATATTCACGGTGGAATTCACCCTCATTAAACGATTCAGTCTGATGATATAACTTTAGGATATCCCTGATTGGAGATAGATCAGTGATAATCTCGCTTAAATACCAAGCCACTTACTCATCCTTTTTGCATTAGCAAATGTATATTTGGATTTAAAAACTAATTTCATATTTGGCGGCTCAGGTTTCGATACAAGACCATGCACATATGCAATCGTTTCTTTCTGATTACTTCTGTACTTTAGGAAAAAGTTCCAGAATGCCACGTTAATACTAAAATCACCAATCAGGTTTGGTGGTAATTCAGGGTTACGGTTATAACTTTTATGGCCTGTCGCGGTAACTCTCGGTCTGTCAGCCAATGAAGACCGATTACGAAAACTATTGAATACATTATCGATATAAAAAATGACACCGTTTAGGTATAAGTTAAGTTCATACTCAGTATTTGAGCGCTTTTTTGTCCTGGTTAGCCACAACATCCTAAATTCTGAATTATATTTATCAGCAGGAAGTTTGTTTGTTACCCAGTAGACGTTACCAGAACTGCCAGCACGATTGATGGCTTTACTGTAAATTTTGGAAAGCGGTTCTGGAAACAGAGCACCATTCTTATCAACGCTATCTTCCTCAATAGCTTTATTTACTCGCTTCATCTCTTCGTTGATTAAGAATCGACGTAATACGGGAATTGCAGGAGATTTCGTGTCAGGGTTAGCTTGTTTATAATCCTTAGATGCATTATTTTTCAAACGATTGTAGATTTTGTTGAGCGCTTCAGACGTTCGAGACTTACTATCCTTTTCCATTTTCCTCACAATAATGTCGCAATTTTCGGATTTGATACGGTCGGAAAAAGCGTTCAAGGCCGCATTGTATAAATTAGCTTCACCATCCATGTAAAAGTGTACGTTTGGCACCTGGGAAAGTAGTTTTCTTAGAACAAGGAAATGTCCTGAATAAGCATAAAACTCTTCCATAAGATAACCGCCGACATTAAGTAGAGGCAGCGGATCTTTTTCTTTTCGATTAAATGGATGTTTCAAATAATCATAACGACGCTTTGATAATGACTGCTTGTTGTCGTTGATTAAAGTAATATCGTCAAAGTCTTGTTGGTCAAACAACGGATGGAAAGCCAAAATCAATGAACGATTGTTATAGCGACAAGATGAAACAATAATTTTCATCATTTGAAAACGCTGATCTTTTCGGTGAGTCTTAATGCTACAAACTATGCAATCGGTGTATATCCGCATTGGCTCTGATGTATAAATACCATTGCCTTTCATCAGATTGATCATATGGAAATTGTTGTAATTCAATAAAGCGTTCGAAGCAGCTCTAAGTTGTGAATAATAGAAATCAGCAGACCTATCCATCTGATTCATCACATTGGAAGGCCCAGATCCATTAACAATCGCTTTAATGAAGGTTTCGATATCTTTTAGCCATGTTCTTCGTTTGCTGGTATGCAAACGCAGTGGTTTTGCTAAGGGGAAAGTTGTATTGCAACTCCGACATCGTGCCTGATAATACTGCTTTGACTCATCCTCTACATTTATTCGATAGAGTTTCAGTCTCTTATCTCTCGGGTCACCATGATAGTGCTCGAAAATATTCACATCATGATTTTTGCAGTCTTGGTTCGGGCAACTTGCGAAGGGTATCGAGTTTCGAAGGCAGCGTTGAAATGCTTCGAGCACACTGAGGTTGCTATATGCCTCACGGCCCTGATTGCAGAGCTTACACTTGAATTTCAAGCGTCCATTGTTTTCAGTATAGGTATAACCATATTTTGTGAGCGAAATATCTCTTTCTGGAACACCAAAGTTGTCGCAGGCAGGATTTCGACAACAGTTCGCATCAATTGAGTAACCAGGCAAGCTTGAACTCTCAACGGGGGATATCTTAACGCGATTTTGTTGTCCGCTCATAAAAAGGGAAAAGTTAGAGCTATATTTTGCCCTAATATATTATATTTTTAATTCTAATTATTAATCACTTCCTGCGACGGTCTTCCAATATTCTTAATAAAATCAGCAGGATAGGTCTTAAATGCCTATCCTGCGATTTTGTCGAAATTTTGCATTTTTATCACAAAATTCCGAACGCCTATGGCGGAGAGGGTGGGATTCGAACCCACGGTAGGTCGCCCTACGCCGGTTTTCAAGACCGGTACTTTCGGCCAGCTCAGTCACCTCTCCGAATTTGAACTTGAAATAAGTGGCTTGTGCCCCTACA
>Ga0316207_10004056_pt1 | contig 13078 bp, 12 predicted proteins | sample 6weekpyrite_MG_FD_204943 | JGI IMG/M metagenome (GOLD analysis project Ga0316207, IMG submission 204943) | Microbial mat bacterial communities from mineral coupon in-situ incubated in ocean water Damariscotta River, Maine, United States -... | ecosystem: Environmental > Aquatic > Marine >... | reverse complement strand
CTTTTCTCCTAATTTCGTGTCGTGGCAACAACACGTATTAGGATGCATGAGCAGTCTCAGGTTCTAAAGGCTAGAGCCTTCGAACCTATACCACGTCCTAAGGACGTGGTTTTTATTTTTAATAAAGGATTTGGCGCAGAAAACATTTCCGCGGTGATACGAATATTTGACAACAGGTAATCCTTAAAAACAAAGACTTTTCGCCGATAAAATTACACAGTCAGTCAACGCTTTTGCAACATGTGAGAACTTCCAACTTTTCAAACTCTGCCAGGCAAGAGAACAAGGAAACAGTATATAAAACTTTGCCCCATCCCCACGTGTGTGAGGAACACACGCGTGGATCTGATGATGCCGTCCATGACAGCGGTTCATCCCCACATGTGTGGGGAACACTAAGGAGTTCGTCAAAGGTCGCCCCGCCCGACCGGTTCATCCCCACATGTGTGGGGAACACAGCAGCGATTTGTTTTTGTCGTGCCGCCGCTGCGGTTCATCCCCACATGTGTGGGGAACACAACTGGCGCCTTTTCTGGCGCTACCGGTTTGACGGTTCATCCCCACATGTGTGGGGAACACGTGCTCAGTAGCGAAATATCCGAGATGCCGGCCGGTTCATCCCCACATGTGTGGGGAACACAAATCTTTCCGTTTGCGGATGATTGAGGTGTCCGGTTCATCCCCACATGTGTGGGGAACACGGCATCGATTATTCGTGTATTGTCCGCCTCAACGGTTCATCCCCACATGTGTGGGGAACACCCGGAACCGGTGGCCCCGATTGAAAAAACCAACGGTTCATCCCCACATGTGTGGGGAACACAGATGCCGGCCTTTATATCGAGCTTTATACGGCGGTTCATCCCCACATGTGTGGGGAACACAAACAGATAGAACGGTATCCTGGCTCAACCATCGGTTCATCCCCACATGTGTGGGGAACACCCGATAAATCCTCAACAACTTCAGCTCCAGCGCGGTTCATCCCCACATGTGTGGGGAACACGATTTTATTGTCATTTCTGTTGCCTTTTGTTGAGGTTCATCCCCACATGTGTGGGGAACACCAGTTACAACCATAAAACCAAGGTGGAGCATCCGGTTCATCCCCACATGTGTGGGGAACACTACTGTGCAGCAGCCAACCGTGTATCTCTGGACGGTTCATCCCCACATGTGTGGGGAACACGCCCCAATGTGTGAGGTGAACGAATGTTAGGACGGTTCATCCCCACATGTGTGGGGAACACCTTAACCCCAGCATTAACTCCTGTTTTCGCAACGGTTCATCCCCACATGTGTGGGGAACACATAGTCCTACGGCCTTTTTCCGTAACTGGCGCCGGTTCATCCCCACATGTGTGGGGAACACGGCGTTTCTTGATCTTATCTACCAGGGCTTCACGGTTCATCCCCACATGTGTGGGGAACACTATGTCAGTTGGCATGATAGAAACGCGAGTGACGGTTCATCCCCACATGTGTGGGGAACACTGTTTTTTTGTCCTTGATCATCATAGTCACCGCGGTTCATCCCCACATGTGTGGGGAACACTTTTCAGTATAGTTACTCATAATATATTACTCCGGTTCATCCCCACATGTGTGGGGAACACTCTATTGTGCTAATTGGCATTTCCCGCCTCCACGGTTCATCCCCACATGTGTGGGGAACACTATATCTAACTACTATCTATCTATATTTATATCGGTTCATCCCCACATGTGTGGGGAACACATTTAATATCACAAAATAGTGACGGCGTAATACGGTTCATCCCCACATGTGTGGGGAACACCTGGTTTAGATAGGCGTTCTGAACTAGAAAAACGGTTCATCCCCACATGTGTGGGGAACACTGTTACACTGTTAACATTATCAAGAATCCGTGCGGTTCATCCCCACATGTGTGGGGAACACTATATTAATCAATGGTTTAACGTGTGCTACTACGGTTCATCCCCACATGTGTGGGGAACACCAGCGGCTCAACTAAAAGACAAACATTATTACCGGTTCATCCCCACATGTGTGGGGAACACTATATACTGCTGTTACTAGAGCCAAAGAGGAACGGTTCATCCCCACATGTGTGGGGAACACTCACCTAAATCTAAGTGATGGGGGGTAAGAACCGGTTCATCCCCACATGTGTGGGGAACACCCATTACTTCTTCAACCTTAAATCCAATAAAACGGTTCATCCCCACATGTGTGGGGAACACAATAGCAAACATTCCGTGCCTGTTTTTTCTTCCGGTTCATCCCCACATGTGTGGGGAACACAATGTAAGTCCTAATACTCATGAGTGGCATACCGGTTCATCCCCACATGTGTGGGGAACACCCGTTACCTCTTCAACTTTGAATCCAATAAAACGGTTCATCCCCACATGTGTGGGGAACACGTATATAGAGTGTATATAGAGCGGGAGTATTCCGGTTCATCCCCACATGTGTGGGGAACACTACTTCACATACTACAGCATCTATAAGAGTTCCGGTTCATCCCCACATGTGTGGGGAACACCTGTAGATGTGTGGAGTGTTTACTGGTAAACACGGTTCATCCCCACATGTGTGGGGAACACAAGTCAGCGCGGCTGCAATTACATAAGAAAGACGGTTCATCCCCACATGTGTGGGGAACACGTAGGTAGAGTGTATATAGAGTGGGAGGATTCCGGTTCATCCCCACATGTGTGGGGAACACTTCCCCGCTGGATAAAAGGGAGCACAAAGAGCCGGTTCATCCCCACATGTGTGGGGAACACTCTTGTTGCAAGTTATTATTTACCAAGCAAAATTAGTACGCAACTTCATCTACCAACTTTACATAGCAAAAAAAAGAAGGTGATGTCCAGCTCCATCACCTCCTCTATCTATGTCTGCTTGTTAAAGAACGTCTTTTTCGGCGGGTAAAAATGACACCAGCCGCAAACCGTCAAATTCAACCGGGATGCGCCGATTTTCTCCCATTGTTTGAAAATCATATCCGGATTCGGTATTGGTCGCCCAGGCCATGACAATATTGCCCTCACCCAGGTCTGCTTCTATATATTCCCAGATTTTTTCTCTGGTTCGTCTTGATGCGTTACCGACATAAACCCCGGCGCGAACTTCGAGCATCCATATGGCCAACCGTCCCCGTAACCGGGGTGGAATGGATTCAGTCACAACTACCGTCATTGCCATGTTCAGTTACCACTGCGGTGGCCTGCGTCACCAATATTTTCTGCATTTGGAATTGCCGGGGGAATGGATTCCTTTGGCGGTTCAGGTGGCTCAATCTCACCAGCTGACAATACATCCTCGATAGTCGGTATGATCTTTTTCAGCAGATTTGTCTGACGAAAAATATCACGGCAGGCAAGCCTGACATCCTTGTCCGGTTTTGAGGGTGATTTTGCCGCAATTTTAAATGCAGCAGGAACCACTGTCTCGAATTTAAAAAGATCGGCGATATCGTAGACGAAGGACAGCGGTTTGCCGGTATGAATAAAGCCAACCGCCGGGGCATAACCTGCAGCCAGTATCGCCGCTTCGGTAATACCATATAAACAGGATGTGGCGGCACTGATACACTGGTTGGTGACATCGCCTTTTTTCCAGTCTTTGGGATCATAACGGCGACCATGCCATTGCAAACCATGACGTTTTGCCAATAGCTGGTAGGTTTTTCTGACACGCGCGCCTTCTATACCCCGCAGTTGTTCGACACTGCGCCGTTGTGGTGGCTCCTCGCCAAAACGTACTTCATACATTTTACGCACCACTTTCAACCGCAGAGAATCATCCAGCGCAAGTTTTGCTTGATAAAGCAGTCGATCGGCGCGCGCACCGCCAGGTTGCCCCGAAGCATACAGGCGCACCCCGGCCTCCCCCACCCAGACTATTAACGTACCAACCAGCGCCGCCAGTTTTGTTGCGGCATGAGATATGCGTGTGCCGGGTTCAAGCATCAGGCACGCCACCGAACCTACCGGGATGTGCGTGCGCACACCGTTTTTATCAATAACGACAAAAGCGCCGTCCTTGACATCAATCTGACCGTATTCAACAAAGAGCATGGAAACACGACCCTTTATGGGTATGGGTTTAAGTGGAATGAATGTCATGTTAATAAAATACTCATGCAAGCAGCATTTCTTGCTACCACTACTCCCACCTTTAACCGGTGATCAAAAATATTGTTTAACTATTAAAGCAGGTTCACTGTTTTTATACCTGCATCTACGGCTTTTGTTTTTAATTTTTTATCGAAGGTTACAAAGATATGATTTTGCGAACAGATCAGGTGCAAAGCATCGGCAAAATCCATACCCCTTTGCAGCAACTTTGTTGCTTCAGCGACATGAAGCGCATCCTCGACAGTCACATTCTGCTGCCCCAGTAATTTTTCAAATGCACCGGCAATCGCAGAGGCAGAAAAAACATAGGCGTAACGCAACACCCATTCCGTTTCAAAAATGACGGTCTTGGTAATATAAATGTGCTCATCCAAAAACAGGCGTTTGGCTCTGGCAGCCTGCTCCTTGTCATCACCGGTAAGCAAACGAACCAGAATATTGGTATCAATACTGATCATCCGAGTCATCCCTGATTTGATTTGCGCCCCGCTGAATGGCCTGCTCCATTTCTTCCAGCGATTTGGCCGGGCCACGGTAACTCAGACACCCCGCCAGCTCATCCAGCGTAGCCGCAGGGAAAGGATGAGCGGGTTTGAGCAATACCCCCTCATCCGTATCAATCACCACCAGTTCCTGACCAATCTCCCAGTGATGGGCGTCCCGGGATGACTTGGGAATAATCACCTGCCCCTTGCTTGATAACCTTGTTTTTGCCATAGTCATTACCAAAAGTAAGAAATATGTAAGACAAGTTTAGGCGCGATCCATCCGGGTATCAAGCCAAATCAGATCCGACGAACCAGCAGCAGACCGCAGCCAAAAGCTTTGGCCGGACCGATTCCTTGATAAAGGACGGTCTGAAATATGCCGGGATCGGTTACCATCAATACCCCGGTAAAATCCAGGGTGCTGTAGCGTATAGGATGCTTGTTTCGCTTTTTATATGCTCGATTCTGAGTATATGCATCGATACGCACGGCCCCGGCGTCAAAAGTAAATCCATGTTTTTCTGCCCGTTTTTCCAGCCATTCAACACCTGCCTGTTCAGCCAGTTGTATTAAGGGGGGGCGTTTATTTTCAGGCAACTGCTGATAGCCAGTTTGTTTTTTCATATTCATGACAACATCATGACGATGTTTTTTGCCATCATCGTCTGTGCGTGTTACCACCGGATTCACCCTTATACTGAACGCCAGTTTTTCACCACTGTAGATTTTTGGATTGTATTCTTTTGTTTCGATATTCCAGATACTGTCCATTTTTTCTGGCTTGCGCCCCGAGACCATAAAAAAGCGCGGCCAGCCATTAGTCTGTTCCCGGCGAAACAGGAAATCCCGTTTTGCATCCGGATCATCATCAAACAATTTCCAGAGTTGTTGATGTTCACGGTAGCCGTCAGCACAGGCAAGGCGGGCAAACTGTTTCACATCGACAGCAGAAGGATTAATAGAGACTCGGCTGAAGTACGTCATTGCTGCTTCTCCTTAACTGGCTGGCCAAGATAATGTTCCTCTCGATCAGTAAATTGCCAGCGTTTGCGGCTTAACAAGCTGTCCCGGCGTGATCCTGTCCAGTGCAGGGCATCAGAAGGAAATCCGGATGCAGAAAAATCAATCTGCTCCCAAAAGTAGGCTGTTTGCTTTTGTTCTGGCAGGTACTGTAACCATTCCTCACGAACAGGTAATTTATCAAATGCCTGTTTCAGGGTTTCAACCTGAACAATCTGTGGGGCAAGCGGCAAAGCAAGCGGGCAGGATTTACGTCCGAGATAAAGAACAAATTTTGGTTTCCGCAAAGCGCGTTCGAATAATTGCAATGAACCGGTAGCTGATCCCGTATTCAACCACAGCGCAACAGTATAGCAGGCATCGGTACGGTAATCCCGTTGCGAGAGAATTGTATTAAGTTTTTCCGCCGCCAGTTCATCATGCCTCGTATAAAAAACCTTGTTTCTTGTCTGAGACGGCACCTGAGTGGTGTGATAGTCCCGCAAGATTTCACCAGAAGCATCAACCCGCGCAGCAAAACCAACATCTAAATTTAATTTATTATGTTTCTCTTCTTCATCACGTCGAATACCCAGTGCCGCCGCCAGTAATCCAATGATGGCTGATTTTGAAGGATGGCCGTGACTGGGGCGCTGTTCTCCTACTGCGATATCACCCCATGCGGCCATGGGGCCGTACAGCCGAAATAAAAGATATTCCTTCATAAGGTTACTCCGTCGCGCAGTTAACAATTTCCGTCAAACTTCCCTCACCCGTACATGCATTCATTGATTTGCGTTTATCCGCACAGTCACCATACACCTTGTCCATATTTTCCATAGTTTTATTCAACTGCTCTATGGCTGTGTTGAGCATGTCGCTGCCGTTAACGGGCCGTAAAAAGGCTACGGATAACGAACGTGGTTGTTGATTACCATTCTCACAGAGAATATAAGAAGCGCGGGCACGAGAAGCAAAGCTGTTCTGTTTGCCGGTGGGCGCCACCGTTGCTGCACATTCGACAAATGAAGCTATTGTTTTGTTGGCTAATTCAGTATCACCATCCAGATTTTTTTCCAGAAAATCACGATCAATACAAGCGTAAAGGTAAAACAGACCGGCGGCAAACTCTGTCTCGCCCATGTGACCCGCTCCCATGTCTTCTTCGCCCTCATTGAGATCATCTACCGCTGTAAAAAAGTCATCTTCTACGGTAACTTTGTGAACACTGATGGCATGAGCGACCTGTGCCGCAGCCTCTGTATTATAGGCCGGACTGGATGCAAGCATACGGCCAAATAGGGCAATGTCGGCAGCGCTATGCCCCTTGCGTAACAACTTCAACTCTTCATCTTTCGGCCCTTCATTGTCGTCAACCAGCTTGTCTATCAGTGCATTGATCGCCCTTTCTTCCTCGGGGCTAAAATGCGCCAGCTGTTCAATTTCAAGTTCAGTCAATTCTTTTTTCAGCCGATCATTTTCTTCCAGATTCTTCAGATTGTCCTTCTCTTTTTTTGACAATGTTTTGAGCTTGCCAAACACCCCGGCAATGGCCTTGCTCCATTCCATTGCTTTTTTATGCGGTACCTTTTTTTCTTTGAGCGCATCATATATCTTCACTCCCATTGCTTTGGTGCGTGTGCCGATATGTTCTTTTAACGCTTCAGAAAATGTATCCGAAGTCCGCCATGCGCGTTTCAAGCTTTGCGATGAAACACGCAGTCTGTTAAAGCCACCCATCACGGCAGTTTTCGGGCGGCCCAAATCATCGCGATTCAGGTTTGCCGGTGGATACGAAGTTAATAAATGCAATTGTATAAAACGAGACATGTCTATTCTCCTTTGATATTTTAAATGTTTAAGCGCTTTTCTTTGCCGGTATTTTGGGGAAGTAGGCATAGGCCCAGCGTTTTTTTATGTTGTCTCCCCAGTAAAAAATGGATTCAGCAAGACCATACAGATTTGCATTCCCCCTGAGCATCCGCAGTATGCGAATCATGGGTGCGTAGAGATCATTGCGCTCACGTAGCAATAGCCGACGAAAGCGTAATTCACTCACTACGGGCCGATCGCCTGCGGCCTGCGCCATTTGCTCCACCAGTTTTTCAACTCTTTTTTCACCGCTGTCCAATACACTGCCGACATGATCATGTTTAAGGTGTGAAGCCAGACCGGCAATCGCTGCGAGCCTGTCCTGCCAGTTATCATCATTGGCAAAATACGGTTTTAACTGTTGACACAAATGCTGGAATGCTGGCGTCATCACTACTTTTGCAACAGAATCACAACGCCTGAGTTCGGCGCGACTGGCAGTATCGTTCTTCAGCTTTAGCCACCATTCAGCCAGGGCTTTGCCCAACGGGGAACCCGGTGAAAATTTTTCACTCATGCGACTTTCTCCTTTTTGTAATTTATACCAAGGCTGGCGAGGAATTTTTTCCCATAAAGCAGATTCTTCAGTTTCTGATGCGCGTTGGCGATCCGTCGCGGATCGCCAATAGCAACATCACTGCGTGCAGCCCAATAATCAAATAATCCCATTGCTGCACTGTTTAGAAATGAATGCCAGCTCTTCAATACATCACTGTCACTTCCAGTACGCAGCGCATCCAGTAATTGCTCCAGTGTTTTATAAAAGTGTTGTTCTGTGTGATGAAAAAATGCTTCTTTCAGAAACATTGTGTCGCCCCGCGCATCCCCCGGCCGTTTGAACCAGGATTCCTTAATGCAGGTCTGAACAAAACCGGCCACCTGTGCCGCAGAATCCAGCAACAACTGCACCCGTTTAGTAAATTCCTTGCGCAAAGGTTCTTCGATTAAAAATATGGGGAATAATGTTTCATACCAACATCGCGCCTTCATATTGTCCATATCATAGCCAGATACCGATAACCGTAACTGTTCATTTGCAAGCTTTCGACCGTGGTAGGCATCAACAACCTTGGCGGACTTAACTGTTTCCGTGCCCATAGCCCATCCCAGCCAATGCCGGTAACTCAGCCCGCCCGGCTGGGCATGAACCGGCATGGGTTCACCTGTTTTTTTATCAATATAGTGCGGGCTTAGAGGATGTTGCCAGACACCTGTATAATTAATACCGTAATTCCGGGTAACATACTTTGTAATCAATGTTTCCGTTTTAAATCCACAAAGATCACAATGCCCTGCTTTGGTGTCCTGCCAGTTAATTCGGATGCGGCGAGGCATACCCCAGTACATCTGCAAAGGATTGACATCTTCGATGGTCGTATCACGGCCGGTTTTTGGTTCGCTGGTACGCGTAGCAGCAAGCCAGGGGAAAATATCATCCAGCTTCCCCTTGTCTGATTGGCCATAAAAACCGTTAAATCTCGGTATATCCAGCACATTAAGCCATAGGTCACGCCACAGATTTAATTCCAGTTCACTGCCCTGCGGATCGAGCACTACCAGGGTAGTCAGGGGGCCGCCACCGCGCAGCGAAGTACGATGACCCACACCGCCACCAGATGCGTAGGTTTGCAGGGTAAATAAAGCTGTTGCGGCACAGGCTGGGCAGACAGCACCTACTTTACCTCTTTTAACAAAATGATCGGTATTATCCTTGAGTGCCTTTGCCCCCGGCGAATCAATCAACAAGGCATTGATCGGTTTGTCTTCACCCTCAAAATTTTCTGAATCCTGCATGAAGCAGGTATTTGCTCCATTCAATATGAAGACATCAGAAAAAGTAGCGAATTTATCCTGTAATATTTCAGGGGTGGGAGGTTCTTCTAACCAGTCTGCCCATTCGTTGTGGCTTTGTGGTGCTACGGTGGTCTGCAACAGACCTATAAGAAATTCCATCAATGCACCATTAAAATCAGGGCGGGGAGCAGCTATGGATATTATCGGATCATCTTGATTGGTAATTTGCCAGGGGGCAATTCGTTCTTTCTTGCCGCTTTTTCGCCGGACAGGAATCCAGCAGTCGGATAGCAGATTCATTATACAGTCTCCCGTTCCGGTAAATCGTTTGCTGACATCAAACCAAGTTTTGAACGATAATAATATTGCATTGTCTCTCCCTTTTGATTGTTGGCAACGCCCCGCCAGATAGTATTATCTTGCTGCGACAAAGGTAACAAAACACCCCATTTACCCTTGGCGGGCAAGGCTTCACGCGCCTTATTCAATATGGATTCGGATATTCCTGTATCTTGTGCTTCCTGCGCAATGACGGACTTTCGCATGGTCAAGGCGCTGCTGGCCCAGGGGTGCTCGCCTTCGCTAATCCAGGGCTTTAGTTCTCCATCTTGCCAGCGCGCAAGATAAACCGTGAGACTTTCATCACCCAGACGAGTGGGGGTAACCGCTTCATCCCACCAGATATTTTGATCTTCACACTGATAGCCCAGCTCCAGCTTGAGTACATTCATTCTTCCCTGGCTGGTTTGCGCCATGCGATCACCTTCTGCTTTCAAAGCCGATTCGGACAAACCTTGCGGCAAACACTCTCCTGCCTCATCACTGTAAACACCTTCGATAAGTCGCCGGGCATCCTCCGGCATACGAAAACCTTTATTTTCACGCAGCAACTTTAGTCCTTGCCAGAGCAAACCATCCTGGTTTTCATAGACTGCGGCAGTGCCCGGCATACTGTTTTTTAGCCACCCTGGTTCCGGCTGCTCCTGCCAGGGAGGACTGTGAATAAAAAGTTTTGCCACTCCGCGCAGATCGGCACCTTCGATGCGATCCCCTTTGGTATTTCGACTATGCCGTTGCAAACGTCCGGCGCGCTGAATAATGAGATCGATTGGCGCCAGATCGCTAATCATGACATCAAAATCCAGATCCAGTGACTGTTCCACAACTTGCGTGGCAACAAGTACCTGTCCACGGCGTTCTATTGCTGTGCTATCGGGTCCAAACTGTCCCAATACATTCTCTTCAACTGCCAGACGATCGGCCATTGCCAGTCGAGCATGAAATAATCCAACCTTCTCTGTTGAATAATTTTGTTGCAATCGGATATAGGCGTTACGCGCATCCTTGACGGTATTGCGTATCCAGCAAATGCACTGCCCCTGCCTTACCGCTTCGTCAATATATTGATAGACCGCCTCTTCTGTTTCAATGATTTCCACGTTAACTTGTCTGCGAACACTTTCACGAGTCTCTATTTTTACTTCAAGCAAATCCTTTGCGTAACAGTGCGTAATAAGAGGATAATCATCGAATGCCGTTTTTCTGATCTTTGGGGCGGTGATGCCTAATCCCCTGGTAAAGGCCTTGACCAGACTTTGACGCTGCCTGTGCGGTAGTGTGGCAGACAGGAGAATGGCGCTACCCCCTGCGGCGCTGTGCGCATACAACAATCCACACAACAGTGTGTGCATGTAATCATCACAGGCATGCACCTCATCCACCAGTAACACTTTGTCTAACAGGCCAAGGAGGCGTAACGATTGATGACGGGAAGGCAATATGCCAAGCAGCGCCTGATCGATGGTGCCAACACCTGCTTCCGCCAGCAGAGCCTTCTTGCGATTATCCGCCAACCACGCACTGCAGTGGGATGAAGCACTAATTGTGTCATCGCCGTTATCAGGCCATTCAGCGGATGAAAGCCGTGAAAATGACTGACGAAAAGACCGGCTCAAATCACGTGCGCCATGCGCAAGCACCAGAGATGGACTGGTTTCCGCTGCATAGAGTTGTCGATAAATATCGCTCAACCGGCTATACATGGCATTGGCGGTCGCCATGGTTGGCAAGCCAAAATAAAAACCACTTGCTTTTTGCTCCGCCATGAGTCGATGCAGTAACATCAATGCAGCTTCAGTTTTGCCTGCGCCAGTAACATCTTCCAATATAAACAATTGCGGGCCTTCGCCAAGAGCCAATTCTGTTACCTCATTTTGTAACGGTGTCATCACAATGGGTCGAACAATATTGACGCCAAAGAAGTTTTCCGGCGCAAGGCGGGTTGCCGGAGTAGCCGGCAATAATTCATTACGCGCTACAATTTCACTCGCCCAGTCGATAGCTTGTCGCCAGTATTCAGACAGCACCTGTGGTTGTGACCTGAATTCAGAAGCTGGACGCCCCGATCCCAGCCAGTCACACAGCACAGTAAAACCGGATATCCACCAGGATGCCAACTCCTGAGAGTGCAAATTTAATCCAGGAAACGACCGATTATCCTGTAATAACAAGTCGACCAGATCATGAATAAAACCTGTTGCGGCTTCTGTATCCTGAGGTAATTCAAAAAAATCCCGCATGAGAGAATGGATAGCATTTGGCGGCTGTCCATGATGCCCGGTGACCGCCCGCATCCAGAATTTAATCGCTTCTTCTTCATTGCTCCGATGACGGCCGGTAGAAATGGTTTTTAGAATCCCCGCCGCCTTGAATTCGGCTCGAAGAGATTCCTGCCAGAAGAAATATCCCAGCGAATCATGTCTTTCGGAATAACGACATTTACTTTCTCGCCGCTGGAGCTTTGATAAAATATCGGGACGCAGGTTCTGGAATGCGTCGGCAAATTTCCCCAAGTCATGGAGCGCAAGAAAAAAGGTCATCCACCGGATAAATGATTTTTCGTCCATACCTGTTAGGTGAGACAACCTTTTCAATAACCGTGGTGATTTCGACAATAAAACCTGCCCCACCGCCGCCACATCCAGGCAATGGTAAGGCAACAGGTGGTGACTTCCATCTTCTCTGGATGCCTTGCCCCAGTAACGGTAATAAAGTTTGTCCATTATTCGACCTTACGCAGTTTATTGTTTCAGATAAACGGTAATCTCAACCCGGCCCCAGGGGGCGGCGGCATTTTGCAGTCGTTGTATCTGTGCATTTAGTCTCTGTCCACGATCCAGCATCTGGGCGAGGGTTCGGTTTTCGCGGCGGGGGAGATAGCCGGGTTTTGACTGTCGCCAATACACGGCGATGGCGTGGGGGTCGTGGCGGTTTTGCGGTTCGCGTTGCAGGCTGAGCGCATCGGCGACGTTCATTTGCGGCCAGATATTTTCACCTTCGCAGTACTGGAACCCGGCAATGGGGGAATGCTGCAGCAAAATGCCGGGGGGTTGTTCTGTTTCAGTGATGCTTCTGGCTTTTGTTGCAACCGGCAACAGGCCTAAACCCAGAACTGATTTTATGAAGCTGCGGCGTGACATGCTGAATTTCCTTTTTTTACGTCCTTCTTTTGTACCACAGGCGCAGGCTCAGAGAATGAGCCTGTGAGTAAAATTCGCTATTTTTTCTGGTAATGTTGTAAAGCCTGCTCCAGATGGGAACGGACTTTTTTTCGCAGTGCCTCAGGGGAGAAGATTTCCACGTCAGGACCATATTTGAGGATGTCCATCAGCAGTTCGCGCTCATCGGAGAAGGGGATCTGCAATTCGTATTTGTCGCCTTTCCACTGGCCGATCTGATCCGGATGCCACTGTTCATCCGCTACCCATTCGGCGCGTTGGGCCGAGAAGCGTAAT
>Ga0316207_10004055_pt1 | contig 13080 bp, 12 predicted proteins | sample 6weekpyrite_MG_FD_204943 | JGI IMG/M metagenome (GOLD analysis project Ga0316207, IMG submission 204943) | Microbial mat bacterial communities from mineral coupon in-situ incubated in ocean water Damariscotta River, Maine, United States -... | ecosystem: Environmental > Aquatic > Marine >... | reverse complement strand
ACGCAGTTCATCTGAATTAACAACCGAGTTCATATGGCTGACGGGCGACCAGCTCCGCGATATTTTTTCATCAATATCTTCAATAGGACGAACCAGGTTCTCCCAGGTATAAACGTCATTCTCGCTCAGTATGGCAGCAACCTTGTTGCGGCTTTCAGTAAGCAGGGCATCAATAGCCGGTTCAACGTGCTCGGGTTTGATATCAGAAAAAGAAGGAAGACCTTTCATGGATAACAGTGGATTGCTCATTCTACGTATACGCCTAAGTTACATGGGTACTAATATGACGGCAGCAATTGCCGTAGGTTTAATCTATTATGCCTAGAGGCTGGTAATCTTTAAAGATTATCAGTCTCTATTTCTTTTAAACGCTAAAGCCGCAGATTAAAACCATGAAAAACCCGGATGAAATAACAGATTTTTACGATCTCGGCCCAAGCATGATTCTTGATGCGGTTGAAACACTGGGTTTTCAGGCAGATGGTGGTTTATTGGCGCTAAACAGCTATGAAAACCGTGTTTACCGAGTCGGGATTGAGTCCGGGTCACCGCTGGTGGTGAAATTTTATCGTCCGCAGCGCTGGACGGATGCGATGATCCAGGAGGAACATGATTTTGCTCTGGAATTGGCCGCGGTGGATATTCCGGTTGTGGCACCCCTAATTGATTCGTCAGGAAAGACGCTGCATTTTCATGAAGGGCATCGATTTGCGGTTTTTCCCTGTGAGGGTGGACGCACGCCGGAGCTTAATGGTGGTGATGACTATGTGGTTATCGGGCGATTTATAGGCCGAATTCATGCCGTAGGGCGCCTACATCCCTTTACACACCGCCCTACCGTCAATATTGACAGTTATGCCCGTGATTCTTATCAATATGTGCTTGAAAACGGCTTTATACCGGCTGAACTTGAATTGCCATACCGTAGTTTGGTGGAAGATATTTTGCCCGTTTTGGAAACCGGTTATCAACAAGCCGGGGCAATAGAGCGCATCCGCTTGCACGGCGATTGTCATGCCAGCAATATCCTCTGGACCGATACGGGCCCGCATTTTGTTGACCTGGATGATTGTCGTACCGGTCCCGCTGTGCAGGATTTGTGGATGCTATTAAATGGTTCCAGGCAAGATATGACCATGCAGCTTGCTGATTTACTTGACGGTTATACGGAATTTAGCGATTTTGAACCGCGTGAGCTGCATTTAGTTGAAGCACTACGAACCATGCGCTTACTGTATTATTCGGCATGGCTTGCGCGACGCTGGGAAGATCCGGCGTTTCCGCGTAGTTTTCCCTGGTTCAATACCAACCGTTATTGGGAGGAGCAAATACTCGCCTTACGTGAACAATTTGCGGCCTTGCAAGAACCTCCGCTGGTATGGAATTAACAGGATAAAAAACACAGCACCGAAGCCGGTATCCATACCGACTTTTGTTGGTGCTGTAGGAGGACCTGGAACGAAATTTAGCCAATCATATTGGCAAAGAAGACCAGTGCCACAGTTATGACAACAAGGACAAGAATTGGCTTGCTGAGCATGTCGATAAGACTATCGTTTTGCATGAAATTCTCCTGATGTGCGGGTTGTTGAATGTGTGACGTTGATAATAGACCTATGAGTTGTAGGGATAATTGATCTGGATCAAATTTGGTGGGATTTATACAAATAACCTTTATAAACATTGGTTTATCGTGATAAATTTATTCAAAGGGCGACTTTTCAGTGTATTATTGTTATTCAAGGCGCCTTCTGTAACAGCTTCAACTGCGCTTGTTAGAATGCGCATCAATCATTTTTCGGAGTAACTATGTCTAAACATTACGATTTAATCGCTATTGGTGGTGGTAGCGGTGGTTTATCTGCGGCAGAACGCGCGGCCACCTATGGCGCAAAAACAGCAGTAATAGAAAAAGGGCTTATGGGCGGTACCTGTGTCAATGTGGGCTGTGTTCCGAAAAAAGTCATGTGGTATGCCGGCATGTTGTCGCATGCCCTTGATGATGCCAGGGGCTATGGTTTTGACGTGACACGCGGAGGGCTAAACTGGCAGAAACTGGTGGATGGTCGTCAGGCATATATCAAAGGCATTAATGATTGGTACCACACCTATCTGGCGGACTCGAAAATTGATGAAATTAGTGGTGCCGCTCGCTTTGTTGATGCCAAAACGCTTGAGGTAAATGGTGAGCAATACACGGCGGATCATATTGTCATTGCTCCGGGCACGACGCCGGTTGTGCCGGATATTCCCGGGGCAGAACTGGGCATGACATCCGATGGCTTTTTCGCACTAACAGAGCAGCCCAAACGCATTGCGGTGGTGGGTTCCGGGTATATTGCCGTTGAGATTGCCGGTTTGTTGCGCGCCCTGGGCAGTGAAGTGACCTTGATTATTCGCAGTGAAACCGTTTTGCGTGGCTTTGATGCGATGTTGCGCGATGTATTGATGGAAGAATTGATTGCCGCTGGCATAAAAGTGATGTCGAGCATGCAAATCGAAAAAGTTGAGAAAACCGAGGATGGTAGTCTGAGCTTGCATTGCGACGGTGGCCACTCGGTAACGGGTTTTGATGAGTTGCTATGGGCGGTTGGTCGTGAACCGTTGACAGCGGATTTAAATTTATCAGCGGCAGGGGTTGCGATGGATGAGCGCGGCTATATTCCGGCCGATGCGTTTCAAAATACAAATGTAGCTGGTATTTATTCTGTTGGTGATGTGACCGGTAAAGCCGCCCTGACACCGGTTGCGATTGCAGCAGCGAGACGATTATCAGATCGTTTATTTGATAACCAGTCCGACCGTAAACTGGATTACACGGATATTCCGACGGTGGTATTTAGTCACCCGCCGATTGGCACAGTAGGCATCAGCGAAGAGCAGGCACGCAAAGAACATGGCGATGCAGTGAAAGTGTACACGTCATCATTCACACCGATGTATAACGCCTTGACCGAGCATAAAACTCAAACAGCGATGAAACTGGTTTGTGTTGGCGCACAGGAAAAAGTGGTTGGCGTGCACATGATTGGTATAGGCGCAGATGAAATGATGCAAGGTTTTGCAGTGGCCTTAAAGATGGGGGCGACCAAGAAAGATCTGGATGATACGGTTGCAATTCATCCAAGTAGTGCCGAAGAATTTGTGACCATGAGGTAAGCAGAGTAATTCAGGATGTCGGCAAGGTTTTCGCGCTACCAGATAAATGATTCCTCCTTGGGGGTTCGCTGCACTGCACCAATGCGTTGTGATAATTCATCTGATAGCGCATATGCTGAGTAGAGTCAGTAAACGGGCACCAGTAACTGGACGATACCGAACCTAATGCCCTGAACCTAATTTATGTCATATGACAGGAGTTAGACGTGAGTATTCGTGATTTTGAAAAACACAGTCCTGATATTGATGAGAGTGCGTTCATTGATGAGTCGGCAGTCGTTATTGGCAACGTAGAGATTGCGGCGGATGTTTCCGTGTGGCCGCTCGCCGTAATTCGCGGTGACATAAACAGTATTAAAATTGGCACGAGCAGTAATATTCAAGATGGCTCGGTGCTTCACGTCACACATGATAGTGAATACTCTCCTGGTGGTTATTCTCTGAATATCGGGGAGTCGGTTACGGTAGGTCATAAAGTGATTTTACATGCATGCACGATTGGCAATCATTGCCTTGTTGGTATGGGCGCAACCGTGCTGGATGGTGCGGTATTGGAAGACAAGGTTATGCTCGGTGCAAATAGCTTGGTTGCACCGAATAAGCGATTAGAAAGTGGTTACCTTTATGTAGGGAGTCCGGCAAAGAAAGTTAGGCTACTGACGGAGAAAGAATTAACCTGGTTGGACTATTCTGCAGCGCACTATGTTGAGTTAAAAAACCGTTATTAAATTAAGTCATATAGCATTAAGTCAGCCAATGCTTACATAGTTGTAAGGAAAGCGATTGCTTGCTTGCACGCTTTATCTGAAAATACTAACCACTGGTCAAAATGGGGTTGTTTGCAGGCTAAAAAGTGGCATCATAGGTTCGTCAAGAAAGGGGCTGCGCCATGGAAATATACATAGGGATTTTACCAGGTAATATCGATGATTATGACTTACGCAAGTTTTTCAATATCGTTGGTACTCAGGCTAGTTTCAGAATAGTTACCCATGACCATGGAAATGGTATTAAAGCGCGTTATGGTTTAGTTGAGGTTGATTCTGAAAAATTGGGCTTCCAGTTAATTGCTCGTTTTAATGGCAAGGAAATAAAAGGCAACAAGATGGTTGTGCGCGAATATTTGCGCCGTAACTACAGCAATGATCGTCGTGCGATTAATTGGCGACAAATGGATTGGCAAGAAATGGAACGTCGCAGGGATGATCGTCGTGGTAGTTTGATGCGTGAAGCGGTGGCAAGGCAGCCAATGTTGGCAGCAAAGTTCTAATCAGCGTCTCGTAGCAATTGAATAACCGGGGTTGTTTCCGGTTGTACGCCGCGCCAGAGTGCAAAAGATTCGGCAGCTTGTTCCACTAGCATACCCAGTCCATCCACTGAATACGCTGCACCTTGTTGCTCACCCCAGCGAACAAAGGCGGTAGGTTCGTTGCTGTACATCATGTCGTAACACCAGGCACCCTTATTTAAAATGTAATCAGGCAGTGGTGGCACTTCACCCTGTAAACTTGCAGCCGTGCCATTGATAATGCCATCGAATGTTTTTCCATCGAGTGCGTCAAAACTACTCGCAGAAAGCTTGCCGTAGCTTGAAAATTTTTCACACAGTAATTGTGCTTTCTCAACGGTACGATTGGCAATAACGATCTCGGCTGGTTGTTGTTGCAACAGGGGAAGTAAGACACCCTGCACTGCACCGCCTGCACCCAGTAATAAAATCCGTTTACCCTGCAAATGAAAGTGGTGGTTAGCGGTGAGATCTCGCACCATGCCGATACCATCGGTATTATCGGCATGCAGTGTGCCATCTTCATTCAACACTAATGTATTTGCCGCACCGGCCAGTTGCGCACGTTCCGTTAAGCTATCAGCAAGATCAAAGGCATCATTCTTAAACGGCACAGTAATGTTTAGCCCTTTGCCGCCTTGCTGTCGAAAATCAGCAATGGCATCAGCAAGACAACCGCGTTCGACAAGTAACTTGTCGTAATGAAGTTTTTGCTTTGTTTGAGATGCAAACGCCGCGTGAATACGCGGCGATTTACTGTGGGCAATAGGATTGCCTATGACGGCATAGTGGTCGGTCATGCGCCGAATATACCTTTAAACATGAAGAAGAAGAGGATAGCCATGATTGCACCAGCGGGTAGCGTAATAATCCACGATAGGAAGATGGTGCGAACGACATTCAGGTTAACTGCACCAATACCACGTGCCATACCGACACCGAGTACCGCACCAACAAGGGTATGGGTTGTCGAGATAGGTAATCCTGTACCTGAAGCAAGTACAACCGTAGTGGCAGCAGCAAGTGTTGCGGCAAAACCACGGCTTGGTGTGAGTTCGGTAATATTTTTGCCAATCGTTTCCATAACGCGGCGACCATACATGAGCAGGCCGGCAACAATACCCACACCACCAAGCAATAATATCCAGATAGGTAGTGCTGATTTTTGAGTGATTTCACCACCTGATTGCACGATACTGACAACAGCAGCAACCGGACCAATGGCATTGGCGACATCATTCGAACCGTGCGCAAAGGCCATTGCACAAGCAGTAAAGACCATCAGAACAGCAAAGACTTTTTCAACATTGGCAAAGTGGAAGTCACGATCCGCTTCAGGATCAATTGTAAGTTTACTAATATAGTATTTACCGACAAACATAACGATTAGGCCAACGATGAAGGCCATACCGTAGTTTTGCAGAATGGTTGTTTCAAGACCAATGTGTTTGAGACCCTTGAACATCGTAACGAGGGCAATAACAAAACCGGTTAGGAAAATGTAAAATGGAACATATTTTTTTGCATTTTCAAAAGGGGTCTTGGTACTTAATATCAGACCTTGCACACTGCGGAATAACCAGTAAGAAATAGTACCGGCGAGCAAAGGTGAGACGACCCAACTCATCACGATAGATCCTACTTTACCCCAGTGTACTGCGCTCATACCAATACCGACAGCAGCAAAACCAACAATCGCACCAACAATCGTGTGCGTTGTAGAAACAGGCCAACCCAGACGTGATGCAACCAACAGCCAGATACCGGCAGCCAGTAACGCGGCTAACATTCCGTAGACGAGTAACTCCGGTGTCCCCGATAATAAGTCGGCATCAATGATGCCTTTACGAATAGTTTTTGTTACTTGACCACCTGCAAGAAAAGCGCCGGCAAATTCAAAAATAGCAGCGATGATAACGGCTTGTTTAATGGTAATGGCACCAGAACCAACCGAGGTTCCCATTGCATTGGCGACATCATTGGCACCAATACCCCAGGCCATGAATAGGCCAAAAACACAGGCCATAATAAGTAATATAATTGCGTATTCCATTTTTTAAGAACCCTATTTAGGTCAACGAGCGAGCAACAGCTCAAGGCGACTACCAACGCGTTGCGATAGATCGGCGAGCTCGCCAATCCAGTCAATCACGCGATACAAAAACATGACTTGTACGGGGGGGAGATCGTTTTCTAATTTGAAAAGAGAGGCGCGAATTTTTCGTTCGAGTTTATCGTTGTCACTTTCAATGGCATCAAGTTCCTTGATCATTGATTGAACAAGTTTAACTTCGCGACCACCAAAACCGGTTTCAACCAGTTCGTCGAGTTCGTTAATGGCTGTTTGTGCTTGCGCAGAGGCATCAACGGCGCGTGCTACGAATGCAATAAGTTGTTCATTAACCGTTTCAGGGAATTCCATTTTTCGACCGGTAATCAGGCCGGCAATATCTTTTGCTTTGTTGGCGATTTTATCCTGCATAGTAAGTACTTCGAGCAAGTCGCGCCTAGAGACGGGCATGAATAAACTTCTGGGTAACTGCATACGCAGATTGCGTTTTAATTTATCAGCAGCATTTTCAAGTCTAGCAATCTTTTTCTGTTGTGCCTTGGCAGCCTTCCAATCATGATCAAGTACGGCTTCAAAAAAAGGCACAAGTTCAGAAATGCAATCTTGCACGCTAGCCATGTGTGTCTGAAGAGGTTTAACTGGCGAATTGCCAAATAGACTGGATATAGTGGTTCGTGCCATTCTTGCTTCCTTTGATACCGCTTTCGGTATCGGTTCCCGGCGTTGCTTATTCATCGCTGGTGTTTTAGTTAACAGTCTTTAAAGTTGCGCGCAGTATATCGACAGAGGTTTTTTATGCAAGCACTTTATGACAGTTTTATGAAAAATTTTATATTTATAATTCAATTAGTTATAGATTCATGGTGTCATGTTTTTTCCACCCTGGTGAGACCACCAGGATCGTTAGCTAAATAATTCTGTCGCTTTATTGTAATACTAATGTAGTCTTATAAAATTATGGAAGATATTAATCTTAAACAACCAAACCTTTACTTTAATCGCGATTTAAGTCTGCTTCAATTTCAGAAACGCGTGTTAGCCCAGGCAAGTGATGAATCAATGCCTTTGTTGGAAAGACTGCGTTTTCTTTGTATTAGTAGTACTAATCTTGATGAATTTTTTCAAATAAGAATCGCTGGGTTGATGCATCGAGCTGCGCTTGATACTTCTAGTGGAAGTCAGGATGCCGTTTCGCCTGATCAAGCATTGCTGTTGATAAGAGAAGAAACGCATAACGTTGTTAAAGAACAATACCGGGTGCTCAATGACATTTTAGTGCCGGAAATGGATAAAGAAGGGATCCGGTTTCTAAAAAGAGCAGAATGGGATGATGAACAGGCGGCCTGGATTAAGCGTTTCTTTAGCAATCAGATCTATCCGGTACTTAGCCCATTGGGACTAGATCATTCGCATCCATTCCCTCGTGTATTCAATAAGACACTGAATTTTATAATTTCGCTACAGGGTAAGGATGCCTTTGGTCGTGATAGCCGTATGGCGATTGTTCAGGCGCCAAGAAGTTTGGCGAGGTTGATAAAGTTACCGGAAGACAAGTCTGAAGGGCATGAATTCATATTTTTGAGTTCAGTTATCCATACGCATGTTAGCGAGCTATTTCCTGGAATGAACGTGACGGGTTGTTTCCAGTTTCGTGTAACACGTGATAGTGACCTTTTCGTTGATGAGGAAGAAATCGATGATTTGATGTTGGCAATTATGGGTGAGCTTTCTTCGCGTAGATTAACGGATGCAGTGAGGCTTGAAGTTGCCGATAATTGTACCGATGAGGCAGCGGAATTTCTATTAAAGAAATTCAAGTTAAACCAGGATGATCTTTATCAGGTGAATGGACCGGTCAACCTGAATCGCATGCTTGAAGTAATTGAGCTCGTGGATTGCCCTGATTTGAAATTTCAGCCGTTTACGGCAGGGGTTCCTAAAAAGTTACTCAACGATGCAGACATGTTTGAAGTCATAAGAGCCGGAGATATTTTACTTCACCACCCATTTGAATCCTTTGCCCCGGTAATAAATTTTTTAAAACAGGCTGCAGTTGATCCTGATGTACTGGCAATTAAACAAACACTGTATCGAACCGGCGCGAACTCTCCAATGGTCGATGCCCTGGTTGAAGCGGCTAAAGCGGGTAAAGAAGTAACGGTAGTAGTGGAATTGCGAGCCAGGTTTGATGAAGCAGCGAACATTGAACAGGCGTCGCGATTACAAGATGCGGGTGCACATGTTGTGTACGGTGTGGTTGGTTATAAGACGCATGCGAAGATGTTACTGGTGGTAAGACGCGAGGGTAGATACATAAAGCGTTATGTGCATATTGGCACGGGCAATTATCATGCTGGTAATGCGCGTGTTTACACTGACTATGGGTTTTTAAGTTGTGATAAAGCAATTGGTGAAGATATTCATAAGATGTTTTTACAATTGACGGGACTCGGCAAAGCGACCAAGTTAAAGAAATTATTACAAGCTCCTTTTAATCTGAATAAGGAAGTGCGTAAGCTGATAGAACATGAGGCAGATAATGCACTTGCTGGAAAATCAGCTCGTATTATTGTGAAACTTAACTCGTTGATTGAATCGAAGACTATACAAAGCTTGTATCGAGCCTCACAAGCAGGTGTCAAGATTGACTTGATTGTACGCGGTATCTGTACATTAAAACCCGGGATTAAAGGTGTTTCAGAAAACATCAGGGTGTTTTCTGTTATAGGTCGTTTCCTTGAACATTCTCGTGTTTATTATTTTGAAAATGATTCCAAGCCAAAAGTATTCTGCTCTAGCGCGGATTGGATGGACAGAAATTTTTATCGTAGGGTTGAAGTCTGCTGCCCGATTGAAGATGAAGCGCTTAAAAAGAGAATTATTAAAGACGGCTTGATGGTGTATTTATCTGATAATACTAAAGCATGGCAATTATTATCAGATGGTACTTACAAACAATTAAAACCAGCGGCAAATCAAAAAGAAAAATCATCTCAGGCAACTTTGCTGAAGTCTTATGCTGCAGAAATATGATAAATGTAACTATTAGCCAAGTTTCAATTTAAACCCCGCACTATTTAGCAGCTCTTTTTCTTGTTTTAGATCTGCGTAAGTTAGCGCGTGCATGTCGAGCCAGTCATCCGGGAAAGAAATTTTTAATGAATTTTTACCGGGCTTGATTTTTAATTCGGGTATTTGAGTGTTTGTTCTGTTGCGATGAAGGATAACTGACAATCTTAGAATTATTGCCAGTTTCATAGCGGCGTCAATAATCCTTGACGGTAAATTTTCAAAATTTTGCAGAGAGAAATTTTTTCTGTGTGACAAGATTAAAACAGATAATAGTTCTTGTTCCTGCAAAGAGAAGCCAGGCATGTCAGAGTTTCTGGTTAAATAGGCACCGTGTTTATGGTAACCGGAATGGGCGATGGTCAAGCCGATCTCATGGAGTAAAGAAGCCCAACCAAGAATTGACAGATAATTTAACTCAGAGATATTCCATTTTTGTGCAACATCTCTGTATAAATGATTAGCCGTAGCGATTATATTTTTGGCATGATCTGCTTGAATGGAATATCGTTCAGCCATACGTTGTATCGTTACTTCTCTAACATCTTCATGATTAATTCGCCCGAGTAACTCGTAAAGCAGGCCTTCTCTGAGCGCGCCATCTGAGGTTGTCATTTCCTTGATTTCGAGTGACTTAAACAGTGCATTTAATACAACAAAACCACCGATGAAGACAGGCTTACGATCTTCAGATAATCCTTTCAGATTAATACTGTCAATATGTCCAAAATCAATTAGACATTTACGTAGCGCCTTCATGGATTTGTAGGTAATCGTGCTGGTCGCGAACCCCTCTTCCTGTACAACATTTTGTATGGAGCGAATGCTGCCGGATGAACCAATAACTTGAGCCCAGCCTTTACGTAAAAATGGATAGGAAATACTTTCAAGTTGGCGACGAGCAAAAATATCAGCTTTCTTCATGCGATGTTTAGTAATTTTGCCATCCGGGAAAAAAAGTCGACTAATGCTAACGCAACCCATGTGATGACTTTCCATCATCATGGGAGTAAATTTTTCTCCAATGATTGTTTCTGTGCTGCCGCCGCCAATATCGATAACAAGACGGTTGCCATCGTCATCTGCGATGCTGTGTGAAACACCTAAATATACAAGGCGTGCTTCTTCAATGCCGGAAATTATTTCGATAGAGTGGCCCAATAAATTTTGCGCATTTAACAAGAACTCGGAGGAGTTTTTTGCCTTGCGTAATGTATTGGTACCGACAATACGAAGATTTTCAGATCGTATATTTCTTAAGCGTTGTCCAAACCGCTCTAAACAATCAAATGCACGTTGCTGTGATTTAGCTGAGAGGTTATCTCGTTTATCCAGACCTGCGCCAAGCCGAACCATTTCTTTTAAGCTATCAATAACCTGCAAACTACCATCATCGGTAATTCGCGCTACGATCATATGAAAACTGTTAGAACCGAGATCAACCGCTGCAATCTCATTACCTGAATATGGGCTAGTACCCTGGTCGTGTGAATTCATATTTGTTATTTACAATTTTAGCGAAAGTATTTATCAAAACATGTCAGGTATCTTGTAACCACTGAGCAGCACGTTTGGCAAAATAAGTCAGGATACCATCAGCCCCCGCACGTTTTATACATAACAGGGACTCCATGATGACGGCTTTATCATCTAACCAGCCATTCTGAATGGCTGCCATGTGCATGGCGTATTCACCGCTAACCTGATAAACAAAAGTGGGTGCTGCAAATTGATCTTTAACTCGTCGTACAATATCAAGGTAAGGCATGCCTGGTTTTACCATGATCATGTCGGCGCCTTCATCAAGATCCAGACCGACTTCCCATAGCGCTTCATCTGAATTAGCCGGGTCCATTTGATAGGAATATTTATTCCCACCGCCCAGGTTGGCCGCTGAACCCACGGCATCGCGGAAAGGACCATAATAGCTGGAGGCATATTTGGCAGAATAAGCGAGGATACGTGTATGGATGTGACCTGCATTTTCGAGTGCTTCGCGAATGCGGGCAATACGCCCATCCATCATGTCAGAGGGGGCAACCACATCGGCGCCGGCTTCTGCGTGAGATAAAGCCTGGCGTACGAGCACATCAACGGTTTCATCGTTCAGGACATAGCCAGCATCATTAATAAGTCCATCTTGACCGTGGGTAGTAAAGGGGTCGAGGGCAACATCGGTGATCACTCCGAGTTCTGGAAATTTTTCTTTTAATGCTCTTACCGCACGTTGTGCCAGACCATCTGGATTGTAGGCTTCACAGGCATCATCGCTTTTTGCGCTGGACGGTGTGACTGGAAATAGAGCAATGGCTGGAATCTTGAGGTCAACCAGTTCAGCCGCTTCTTTTAAGAGCAGGTCGATACTAAGGCGTTCAATGCCTGGCATGGAATCAATGGTTTCGCGCTGGCCTTCGCCTTCAAGGACAAACATGGGGTAAATAAGGTCATCTGTCGTCAATGCATTCTCGCGCATTAAGCGGCGAGAAAAAGTGTCTCGTCGCATGCGACGCATACGGACTTGGGGAAACCGGCCATGCCCGGTATCTGGATTACTCACTGCGATTCTCCTGAAAATGTTTGTTTTCAGGCAATCATCCTACCCGAGCAGGCCCCGTTAGCAAAGGTATTCGGATCTAGTGGGTAAGTTGGCGTATCACCCATGGTTGTATACACAGGGCAATCAGCAGGGCTTGTGCCATCTGTTTGAGTAGAAGTTCTTCGATATGCATAAGTTGAATGAAGGCCACGTTTAGCAGCATCAAAATCATCATTAATAATAAGATCTTTTTTAGTAGATAAGTCATAGCAGCCTCACTTATATTTTCGTTACTTGATAGTATTATCGGCGCAGGCGTTGGAAACAGGCGGAAACGGTTGGCATTTTGCCTGCGACGTAATTCACAAAAAAACAATTAGAGTTGTAACCTAATGATTATATTCAGATATATAACCTCGTATATGGCCATATTAACCTTGCTGGGGGCGGCTATTGGCTATCTATGGCCACCAGTTATGCTGATTTTTAAGGACGTTTTTCTCTGGATGTTCGCCGCAACAATGTTGGCATTAGGGATTGTCCTACAGCCGATAGAATTAAAAGAAACCTTACGTTCTCCGAAGATGATCGGGCTCGGGATATTGACCCAATACAGCGTTATGCCGCTGTTCGGTTTTGCGGCGGCCTCGTTTGGCGGTTTATCGCCCGAACTGGCCCTTGGCTTTGTTATCGTCGGGTGCGCGCCAGGTGCAATGGCAAGTAATGTGATTGTGTATCTTGCCGGTGGCGCGTTGGCGTTTTCAATAGCACTGACAACGGTCGCAACAGTGCTGTCACCGTTGTTAACACCCAGCTTGGTACAGTGGCTGGGTGGTTCATTTTTACCGGTAGAATTTTGGCCATTAATGAAGACGATCTTACTGACCGTGTTAGTACCACTGGTGCTTGGGATGCTGGTTAGACGTCAACTTGGCCGGTTTCTGGCCCCAGTGGAGG
>Ga0316207_10004054_pt1 | contig 13084 bp, 16 predicted proteins | sample 6weekpyrite_MG_FD_204943 | JGI IMG/M metagenome (GOLD analysis project Ga0316207, IMG submission 204943) | Microbial mat bacterial communities from mineral coupon in-situ incubated in ocean water Damariscotta River, Maine, United States -... | ecosystem: Environmental > Aquatic > Marine >... | reverse complement strand
GAGCGGCGATACAAACGGTTCGGTAATCCGTCAGGACGATGACGATTCCAGCACCTACCACTATCAAAGCGGTGACCGGAACTTTGCCTATACCGATCAAGGTTCTTCGGACAGCTCGAGCACAATTTCGCAAACGGGCAATCGCAACGTTGCAACGGTCGTGCAGGGCGATGTTTCAGCCTTCCAGACAAGCGCCATTTCGCAAAGTGGCGACCGTAATGTTGCGGTTGTTGCTGGCCAAGGTGTCGATTTCCTTGGGCCCCAAGGCGACGACAACAATTCCAGCTCGATCGTTCAAAGCGGCGATGACAACTTTGGGTTTGTTCGTCAGGACGCCGGCAACAGCACGCACTCGCTTTTCCAGGGCGGTGACGACAATGTCAGCAGAACAACCATCGGCGATGATAGCGCCGCTGGTGATCCCTCGTTCAGCGTTCCAAGCGGAACCAGCGCACGGATCTCGCAGGTCGGCAACAGCAACCTTTCGGTTGTTTCGGCTGCCGCTGACAATAGCAGCGTGTTCGTTTCCCAGGTCGGAAACGGCAACGTCTCAGGCGTAGCGCAGCTTAGCGGTGGATCGGACAATTTCGCATCGGTTCTGCAAAGCGGTAATGGCGGCTTGTCTGCGATTGTGCAGAACGGAAACGGCAACCGTGCTTCGGTCAATCAGGGCGGAAATTCCAATGCCAGCGTGATCTTGCAAACCGGCAATCTCAACTCGGCAAGCGTTTCGCAATCCGCACGGGCAAATGCCACGTCGATCATCCAGAACGGCGAAGGCAATGTTGCCGTCGCTAGCCAAAACGGCAGCTTCTAAGAGCTGACCCAAAACCGTTCGGCTAACCAACGGGCCAACAAACGAAGCGGCGCGAAGGAATTGTCCTTCGCGCCGCTTTGCTTTTCCCACAATTGAAACGCCTCGTCGTGCCGTCGGCTCTTGCCAGCCGCTCTACGGCGATTCACAGGTTGATTGTTCATCTGCGCGCAAGGATTGAATGGACAATCGGCGCGCGAATACGCCTTTGCGTGCGGCGTTTGCCGTTCACAAAGGTACATAGGCCCGATTTTTTAGGGGTTTCTGTTGAACCTTGCTGCAATGGCGGAAATGGGGCGGTCTGGTCATAGGCCGCGTATTAATTGCAGCAAGCCAACGCCATGATTGCAGGAGTACCCGAATGACTTTCATTTCCACCACCGCCGAATCAATCGCGCTAGCAGCGCTGGCTGCGGCCCCGTTTGCTGGCGTATCGGCACAACAGATACCGCAAACCGAAAGCGAGGTTTTGACCACGGTCTATGCCCCGCAACCACCCGCGCTCGACGAATTGGCCGAAGGGCCTGACATCGAAGGCTTCGTGTCGGGCCGCAATGGCAACCGCGTCCGCGTGACCAGCGCCGATGGCACGAACACCGTCGTGACCGTTGTCGAGGGCACCAGCATCCGTGCGCGCGGCGGATTTCTTGGCTTGGCACGCGACACTTTGGGCGCGGATTCGCTGCTCAATGGCCTGCCGGTAGAGGTTGAAACGCGCCAATGGGATGGCGGGCTTGTCGCAAGCAAGGTCCGCTTTTCGGCTAGCGATCTGGAAACCGCTGAAATGATCCGGTCCGGCACCTCCCAGCGCTTCGCCGAAAACGAAGCCGCAATCGAGGAAAACGCAGCAGCGACCGAGGCATTGCGTGGCCGTTTTGGCGATATTGACCAATACAATATCCGCAGCACCACCAACGTCTATTTCGATTCAGGTCGATCGAACCTGTCTGCGCGCGCACAGAACGAATTGTGTTCAGCCGCGCGGCTGGCAGAGCAAACCGACCATGCGCTTTTGCTGGTGGTGGGTTACACCGATTCAACCGGTTCGCAGGAAATCAACCAGCGGTTGAGTGAACAGCGCGCGGCGAGTGTGGTGAACTACCTGCAACAGCAATGCGGCTGGGCGCCCTACCGGATGCTTACCCCAACGGGCATGGCTTCGGCTGATCCGGCGGCTGACAACACGACCGAATATGGCAAGGCGCAAAACCGCCGTGTCGCGGTTAATGTGCTGGTTTCGAAAAGCGTCGATGGCCTTTAGGTCAAACCGACAATTTGAATGCAAAAGGGCGGGCCATCAGGTCCGCCTTTTTTGTTTCAGCTCTCAGCCCATCTGGGCAAGGCTCTGCATCCGTTTCAGATAACGTGCGAGCACATCAATTTCGAGGTTCACCCGCGCACCAACCTTGAGCGCACCCAGAGTGGTCACTTCGCCGGTATGCGGAATGATGTTGAGCAGGAAGTCGCATGTCCCATCGGGGCGGTCGCGCACATCGTTGACCGTGAGCGAGACGCCTTCGACGGTGACCGAGCCTTTTTCTGCGATGAAGGGGGCCATCTCTGCCCGGGCACGGATGGCGAGGCGCAAACTGTCGCCGGTTTCTTCGGCCAGAACCACCTCGCCGACGGAATCGATATGGCCGGTAACAATGTGGCCGCCCAGCTCATCACCAACGCGCAGCGATGGTTCGATATTGAGGCGCTGACCTTCGGCCCACATTTCAGCGCGGGTGCGGCTGACGGTTTCGCCCGACACATCAACATCGAACCAGGCATCGCCCGCTTCGCCGCCGCGGTCTACAACCGTCAGGCACACCCCCGAACAAGCTATCGAGGCGCCGATATCTATCCGCGCCGGGTCAAGCGGCGCAGCAACACGCAGCCGCAGATCGCCGCGCTGGTCAGCCTTTGAAATTGTGCCGATGGCAGTGACAATACCTGTGAACATTTCCGGTTCCTTTTAGCGTGTCCGCAGATAGGCGGTGAACGTGTCGCTGCCAAGCTGGCGCTGCTGTGATAATTGCCAGCGGCCATGCGCATCAGCGAGCTCGGCAAGCTGGATATCGCCAAGGCCGCGCCGACCTTCCCCGATCAAAATGGGCGCGCGATAGATGTGCAGTTCATCGACAAGATCATCGGCAAGAAAGCTCGCCGCTGCCATCGCACCGCCTTCGACATAGAGGTATTGCACGCCGTCCAGATCGCTGATCTGCGCTGGTTGATTGATGACGCGCACTCCATCGGGCGCGACGCCGCGCGACAAAAGCACGCGGGCAGGGCTGCGAGATTCAAGGCCGGATAGCCTGACATCAAGACGCGGCCTATCAGCACGCCACGTCGCGCCGCCGACAAGGATCGCATCCTGACGAGCGCGAACGGCATGAACATGCGCGCGGGCCGGTTCGCCGGTGATCCACTGGCTCGACCCGTCCGCCATTGCGATGCATCCATCAAGGCTCATCGCAAGCTTTAGCGTGACATGCGGGCGGCTGTGTTCTGCCTGTGTGAAATAGCCTGCAAGGCTCGCGCGCGATTGCGCATCGCCCAGAACACTCACTCTGATCCCGCTGCGCTCTATTCGCTTGGCTCCCTCGCCAGAAGTGCGAGGATCAGGGTCAAGTTGCCCGATTACAATGCGATCAGGCTTGGCCGCGATTACAAGGTCTGTGCAGGACGGACCGCGCTCCGATCGGTGGGCGCATGGCTCAAGCGTTACATAAAGCGTAGACCCCTTGGCCCCGCCATCGGCCAGCCCTTCAAGCGCCATTGCCTCTGCGTGCGGACGGCCACCTTCCTGGGTCCAGCCGCGTGCGATAACGCGGCCATCTTTGACCAATATGGCCGCAACGCCCGGATTGGGGTGAGCCAGTGGCCGCGCGCGAGCGGCAAGGCGCGCTGTTGCCGCCATCCAGTCAGCGTCGCTGGCGTGCTCAGCCACTATGGCGCAGAGCTTTCGCTGGCGGTTTCTTCTGTTGCATCGGCGCTTTCTGTTGTCGGCGCGCGACCGAACATTTCATCAAAGCGCGCTCTTTCAGCAGCCTCTTCGATAGCCCGCTCTTCATCAGCGCGGCGTTCAATTTCATCGACATCCATGCCAGCAACCGCGCCAAGCGCCTTGTAGAGATCACGCTTGCGCTGTGCGAGTTCAGCCTCGCTCGCCTCGCGCAGTTCTTTCACTTCCTGATTGTCGATGTTCGAAGCCATGATTTCAGCATCGCTGCGATCGGGATCGAAGGTCGTGATGTAGGTAATGCGCGGTCTTTCAGGCGATGCGTAATGCTTCTCGCCAACCAGCCAATACAAAATCAGTGCAAACGGCGCGGCAGACATGAACAGGATCGGCCAGCGATAGGGATTGGGCTTCCGGAACTCATTCCAGAAGTCGACGATACCCGGCGCCGGATTAAAGCGTGAATTGGCGAGCCTGCCCATAATGGAGCGCAATATAGGAGCGCGAAGGGCGCGAGACCAGTGTTACGATGTGATAGTTGTTTGGTTCTGGCCAACTGGCCGGCATTTTTGGGGCTGAGCGGCGCTGCCTTGGGGCACGATTGCCTAGCCAAAGCTGGAATAGAGGCTGCGGCCATTATCCTTTAGCCATTTGTCGGCACGTATGATTTCGCCCTCATAAATATCGCCAAGCAGCGCGTGAAAGGCGGGGCTGTGGTCAAAGTGGACCAGATGGGTAACCTCGTGCGCGACGACCGATCGCCGTACGAAATCAGGTGCCTGCACAAGCCGCCAGTTTATCCGGATACGGTCTTTGTCAGAGCAGCTGCCCCAGCGCCTTTGCGCACGCGAAAGGCTGACGGGCACCCGAGCCAATCCGGCTGCATCTGTGTAATCGGTCATATCCGCCTCAAACAGCTGCAAGGCCTCGCGTTCAAGCCAGCGTTGCAGGCGTTTGGTCAAACCTTCTTGCGGCCCGCCTATGATCACCTGATCACCTGATAGTTTTGCCCTTCGTGCAGCGCCTTGCGACCATTCAATCGCCATTTCTTCGCCGCGATAGAGCAATGTTCCGCCCGGCTGCGGCGTTTCGCGTTGGGGGAGCTTGGCCAATTGCTTGGCGAGCCAATCTTTGCGTGCATGGGCAAATGCAATCGCGTCTTTCGCATTGGCCCATTTGGGCAGGGTAATGCGAACTTCACCGCCATCAGGGGCAAGCCGCAAGGTCAACCGTTTAGCGGTGCTATGACGGCGCAAGATGATGGGCAGGTCCGCCCCGTCTAATTCGATCCGGGGCTCAACCGGCTTGGTGATCTCTGCGCGTTTGAGCCAATCAATCACTTGGCATCCTCCGCGTCCACGGCAAAGCCGATTGCGCCAGAGGAAGAAGGCGCGCCCCATTCAACGATATGGTGTTCAAGCGGGCCCGCGTCTGTTTCGCTGACGACACGGCCAGCGACCGAAACACCGGCGCGTTTCACTGCCTCGCGGTCGCCGCTGATGAGATAGTGCCATTCAGGAAGCGGTCGCCCGGCTGCGCGAATACGATAGGCGCAAGTCGATGGGAGCCATGGCACATCTTCGACAATGGCCAAGGTCAGCCGCAAGCAATCGGGAACGAAAGCCTTGCGGTTGCGGTAGTCAGAGCATTGCGCGCTTTCGCAATCCAGCAGCTTGCACGCGACATTCGTGTCGGCGATTTCGCCGGTATCGGCGTCTTCGATCTTGTGCAGGCAGCAACGCCCGCAGCCATCGCAAAGCGCCTCCCACTCAGCGCGGGAAAGCTGGTCGAGCGGCAGCTCCCAAAAGGTCTCTCTCAGGCCTCTATCCAACGGCCCGCTCCCACCATGATTGGTCCAAAGCAGCTTGCTGCGAAGGAGCGGCGCGCAGCCAAGGCTGGTTGCCTTGGCAAGCGGTGCGACGCGCGGAGCAAGCTGCTTTGGACAACCGCTGGCGGCGGGCGGCATTTGGCCCTGCGCAGCGTTGCTCCTCAGTCACCATGCGTAGGCATCGTTCCTTCCTCGCGCCTCGCGCAAGGCCAAATGCCGCTCCGTCACGGCGGGAGCGGGCCGCTGGATAGAGGCCTAACTCACCCATAGCGCCAGTTCGGCCTCGACCGCGTCGGGGCCTTGATCATGCGGGAGCATCGAAATCGGCTCACCATCGGGGCCGAAAAGGAACGAAATGCGCGAATGGTCCATCAAATAGGCACCCGCTTCATTGGGTTCGAATTTCTCGTAATAGACGCTGAATTTCGAAGCGACGTCGGCGATTTGTTCATTCGTGCCGGTCAGGCCGATCAACCGTTCGTGAAAGGCGTTGGTGAACTGCGCAATCACTTCGGACGTGTCGCGGTCGGGATCGACCGAGATAAAGATCGGTTGAACCTTGGCGGCAAGTTCCGGCGCGCTTTGTTCAAACTGTGCAAAGCCTGCCATTGTGCGCTGCACATCGGTGGGGCAGGCATCGGGGCAATAGGCATAGCCAAAATAGACAATCCGGTACTGGCCGGAAAAATCGGCCCAGCGAACCGTTTCGCCATCGACACCGCTCAGTTCAAATTCGCCGCCAATTGTCGCACCTTGCAAAGGCGGATCAATCTGCGCCTCGGACGCATCACCTGCCGAACAGGCGGTAAGGGCGAGGGCGGCAGCGGTAAGGGCTGAGAATGACTTGGCGCTAATGTTCATGGTCTGCTAATTGCCTTTGGAGCAAGGGACACCCACATGGGGCACTCCCTAAGTTTATACCTGACAGGAAATGTGAAGGGTTCAAAGCGTGAGTTCGATTGTTTTGCGCAAGTTAAGAAGTTTCCGAACAGTTTCCAATGCTGGCGTGCTTGCTTTGCTCGCAATGGGTGTTGCTTTTGGCGGATTGGCCACGGGCGAGTTCCATCCCGCGATGGCGCAGCTCCAGTCGAACGGATACAAATTCCTCGAAGCGGTCAAAGATCGCGATGGCGACGTGGTGACCGAAATGCTCAACGAGCCGGGCACAACCGTCATCAACACCCGCGATATCACCACCGGCGAAACCGGATTGCATGTCGTCACCGCGCGGCGCGATGTGACATGGGTGCGGTTTCTGCTTCAACGCGGCGCCAACCCCAATATCCGCGACAATAACGGCCTCACCCCATTGCAGCTCGCCACGCGGCTCGGCTTTGTCGAAGGTGTCGAAGAACTGTTGAAGAGGGGCGCGCAAGTAACCGTGGCCGATAGCCAAGGCGAAACCCCGCTGATTTCCGCCGTCCATCAGCGCAACGTCGCGCTGGTCCGCCGCCTGTTGGCCGAAGGAGCCGATCCTGATCGCAATGACAATTCGGGCCGTTCGGCGCGCGATTACCTTGGTTTGATGACCGGCAACACGCTGCTGGCGCGCGAATTTGAGCTCGCCGATGAAGCCCGCGAAGGGCAGGGCACCCAAGAACAATACGGGCCGTCTTTCTAAGATCATGACAACCCAAACCACCGATTACGCCGATATGACGCTGGACGAGTTGCGGCTCGCGCTTGCGCCTGCGATCGCGTCTTCAGCTATCTTTGATGGCTGGAATGAAACAGCGCTGATCGCCGCTGCCGAAATGGATGGGGCGGACCCTGACATTGCCAAACTCGCTTTCCCGAAAAGGTCAGCAGGAGGCGGCATCGGATCAAATCAGGCGATGGATATGATCGAAGCGTGGATCACCACTATCGATCTTGCGATGGAGGCTGAGTGGCCGCAGGAACGCCTCGCCACTCTCAAAATCCGTGAACGGATCCGCGCGCTGGTTGCCTTCCGGCTTGAGGCGGTTGCCGATCTGGAAGAGGCGGTGCGCCGCGCTTTGGCGGTAATGGCGATGCCGCAAAATGCGCGCCGTTCGTTGCAACTGGGCTGGCGTTCGGCAGATATTATGTGGCGGCTCGCCGGTGATACAGCGACCGATTACAACCACTATTCCAAACGCACCATTCTGGCAGGGATTTATTCGGCGACGCTCGCCGTGTTCGTCAATGACGATAGCGAGGATCACGCCAAGACGTATGAATTCCTCGATCGCCGGATCGATGGCGTGATGCGGTTTGAAAAGTTCAAACACCAGCTGACCAACCGCAACGTCGAAATGCCGAGCCTTTCGCGCTTTTTGGGACGGCTTCGCTACCCGAGTAGGTAGTTTCCTCCATATCGGAAGTGGATAACGGGCTGAGCGGGTCGCTCTGCGCATCGCTGTGCCCTATCACCGTGAAAGAGAATCGCGGCTTAATCGCCGCCGCACATATCACGGGAAGGAACATTCGATGGCGGGTTCGCTCAATAAAGTCATGCTGATCGGCAATCTGGGGGCAGACCCCGAAGTGCGCTCATTCCAAAATGGCGGCAAGGTTTGCAATCTGCGCATCGCAACCAGTGAAACCTGGAAAGATCGCAACACCGGTGAACGGCAAGAGCGTACCGAATGGCACACCGTTGCAATCTTCTCCGAAGGTCTGGTGAACGTTGCTGAAAACTACCTCAAAAAGGGCTCGAAAGTCTTTGTCGAAGGCCAGCTTCAGACCCGCAAATGGCAAGACCAGAACGGTCAGGATCGCTATTCAACCGAAGTGGTGCTGCGCGGCTTTAACGGCACGCTGACCATGCTCGATGGCCGCGGTGAAGGCGGCGGTGGCGGAGGCCGTTCGGGCGGTGGCTATGGCGGCGGCGGTGGCGGCGGCCAAGGTGGCGGCTGGAACCAAGGCGGCGGCAATGGCGGCGGCAATGGTGGCGGCGGTCAGGGCGGCGGCTTTGGCGGTGGCCACGACGATCTTGATGACGATATCCCGTTTTGATGCCAGCCTAGCGGCCTCACAGTCGCTCACTGCAATGAAAATAGCGCGAGCGCCTTTGGATCAAGCACTGTGATTGATCCGTAACCGCGCTCGATCAAGCACTTGCCTTCCAACACGTTGAGCGCGGCATTCGCCGTGGCTCGGGTCACGCCGAGCAAGTCGGCGAGCTCTTGCTGCGTGATCGCGGTTTGCGAGTTTGTTCCGGCTAGATTGGCGATGAGGCCGGCCAGCCGTTGGGGATTGGTGCCGCGCCGCATTCCGGCAAGTTGATCGAGCGTGTCCTGAAGCTGGGCTGACAATGCAGAAAGCAGCGCGCGGTTCGATGCGGGGTACTCGCTCAACGCGGCAAGGAAGGCGGGGCCAGCGATAAACCGCAGGCGGCTATCCCCGCGCGAAACCGCATCAACCACGCGCGGGCGGCCTGAAAACAAGGCCAGCTCACCGTAGGAATCGCCCGGCCCAAGCACGGCCATACCGCGAAACTCTCCATCGGGCAGGTATTGTCCGATCCGAACGCCGCCTTCCTCGATCAGCCAGAACCCGTCTGCCGCTGTTCCGCGATGTTGGATGAACTGGCCATCGCTGAAGTCACGCACCGGGCTGGCTGCGCGCAGGCTGGATTTGAGCTCTTCCTCAAGCGCTGCAAACAGCATTGGCACAGTGAGCGATCTTCTCGGATCGGAGGAATGTATAATATTTGACATTCTTGTTCGGGTGTAGCTGCTAGTTGCCCCGCTAACAAGAGGGAGGGGTTCATGCCCGCATCAACAATAGCTGTGCTGTCTGTGTTCGCGTTTTTCGCATTGCTCGAACTGTGGCGAACGAACTTGTTCAGCAAGGGTGAGCAAACGCGCGATGACGGCATCGTCGAAGCGGTTAGCATGACCATGCTTGTTGCAGTGACGCAGCCAGCGATCATATTTACCTCTGCCTATTTGATGAGCCTGGTTGCGCCAAACCTCGAAGGGGCATTGGCGAATATCAGCGTTTTGGCGGCGCTCGCATTGTTCCTCATCCTTGACGATATGACGCAATATTGGTGGCACCGTGCCAGCCATACCTTTCCGTGGCTCTATAATCTGCACCGTGCCCATCACAACGCCAAGTATATGAGCGTGCGCCTCGTCTACCGGAACAACATCATCTATTATGCGATGATGCCCGGCCTGTGGTTTGCAGGCGCGCTGATCTATATGGGGCTAGGCTGGTTCTATGCCTTCTATCTGGTCGTGAAAATGACCGTGATCATCGGCGCGCATTCGGACGTTGCCTGGGATCGCCCGCTCTATGCGATCAAGTGGTTGTCGCCAGTTATGTGGGTGATCGAGCGCACATTCTCGACGCCTGCGACCCACCACGCGCATCACGGCCGTCACGCCGATGATCCGGCGGTCAATTACAAGGGCAATTACGGCAATCTGCTGTTCTTCTGGGACATTGTGTTCGGCACGGCGAAAATCACGCGCCGCTACCCCAACAGCTATGGTGTCGAAAATCTTGCGCCGGCAAGTCTGGGACAGCAATTGCTGTGGCCGATCTTTCCGGAAAACAAGCAGACCGAGGAAGCCGGTGCACAGGGTGACGAACCAGAAGCGGCTAAGAGCCTTTAAGCCCCTTTAGCGCTTCGGCTAGCGGGCCGTCCTGCTCGCCCTCGGCGACAATGCCCGCCTTCTTGCGCGCAGCATCGGCCCCGGGCCCTTCGGCGTAAGGGTCGATGGCTAGGCCGAGCGTCTGTGCGATGGCTTCGCCTAGGTCGAATGCATCGCCTGAATATTCGATCTCGTCGCAATCTTCGGCGTCGAGCTCGATTTCAATGTCGCTGTTTTCGTCTTGTGCGGCCTCGAGAGTGCCGTGCTCGACGAAGCGCAAATCCAGCTCTTCATCGACTGAGACGGGAAAGTCTTCGCCCGATATCGCACAGGTTTGCAGTATCTTTGCAGCGAGCCTTCCGGTTGCGCGCACTGCCGAACCGCGATGTTCCAACTCTACGTCGGCGCGCAAGCTTTCGATGCTGGGCAGGCCAAATCTGGCGGCCAATGCCTCGCGCTCAGTTGGACTGGCCTCTATTACCAGCGTCTCACCGGGCAATCCGGCAAGTTTAATCCGACGCGAAAGTTCAGGGGTAGGAAGCGCGTTCATTCGACACCGCTCGCATTGATAATCTGCTCATCGCTAAGATCGCCAAGCCGCGCAGACAAATCCAACAATTTGTCAGCAACGCTGGCAGCGGACGTTTGCTCGTCTGAATTTTCGGCAAAAGTGACGTTGCGCCGGATGGCTTTGATCAACTTGTCACGGTCTGCCTCGGCCAATGCACTGCGATATGCACCAAGCCTGCCGCCAAGCACGCTCATCAGTTTGCCGATCCTTTTGCCCACCACCACATCATTGACGCCAAATTCGCGCAACTGACCATCCATGTCCTCTACAAACAGCTCGGCAAGCAAGGCGCTTTCGCCGCGCATATCGCTTGCCTCAACCCTAACAATAACGGCACAAAGGATTGCTGTGATCAGGTCAAAGCGCCCTGCCACGCTGTCAGCCACATTGCTTTGCGCGTAATAGGATGGGTCGCGCGCCAGCTCGACAACGCGGTGCCAAAGCGGGCGCATGGCTTCGCGCGGGTCTGGTGCAGTCCCAAGCAGGCGTGAAAAGAACGACATGGACAATCTCACTAATGGACTTCTTCTTGCGTGTCTCGATTGCATTGCGCCAAACATTCAGCCGCAATTCACAGGCTAGGCGTCAGCACGCATTCCCAAGCGCCAAACCACAAGGGATTGCAGCAGCAGCGTTGCAAGGCTCTTCGACACACCGTAAGGCGCTCGATATAGGCCGCTGCACTCGCGCGGCAAGAGAAACGACACAGTGGGAACTGGCTGGCATTATGCTTGGTAAGGCTTCGGCAAAAAGCAGATTCATGAAGGTTGCAGCGCTTGGTTGCGCGGTGCTTGCATTGGGGGCGTGCTCTTCGATTCGCGAATCGCGCGGTTACGTGGTCGATGGCCTGCTGCTCCAGTCGGTGCAGCCCGGTATCGATAATCGCCGCTCTGTCGAAGGCACTTTGGGACGGCCAACTTTCCAAAGCCAATATGGTGAAGACACCTGGTACTACATTTCCAGCACAACGGGCCGGCGTCCATTCGTTCGTCCGCGTATCCAAAACCATGCAGTGCTCGCCGTGCAATTTGATGCATCGGGCAATGTGAAGAGCGTTGAGCGGCGCGGTGTTGAGGAAGTTGTCTTCCTTCAACCAGAAGGCGACAAAACGCCTACGCTGGGCCGTGAGCGCACATTCCTCGAAGATCTTTTCGGCAATATCGGCCAGGTCGGCGCGGGCGGTGGTCCGGGTGGCCCTGGCGGTCCGTAACGCGGCACAAATCTTGACCCTCCCGCTCAAGCGCCCATATCGCTTGGCATGAGCAGTTCAAACGCAAACTCAAATGACAGCCACGGTTTGATCCAGTGGCATGGAACCACGATCATCGGGGTAAAGCGCGGCGATAGTGTCGTGATCGCCGGTGATGGGCAGGTTTCGATGGGCAACACCGTGATGAAGCCCAATGCCCGCAAGGTTCGCCGAATTGGCGAAGGCGGGAAGGTTGTCGCAGGCTTTGCAGGCGCAACCGCAGATGCCTTCACGCTGTTCGAGCGGCTCGAGAAAAAGCTCGAACAATATTCAGGACAATTGCTGCGAGCAGCTGTCGAGCTCGCCAAGGACTGGCGGACTGACAAATATCTGCGCAATCTCGAAGCCTTGATGATCGTCGCTGACGCGGAAACATTGTTGGTTCTGACAGGCAATGGCGATGTGCTTGAGCCTGAAGGCGGGATTGCAGCGATCGGATCAGGCGGGAATTACGCGCTCGCTGCTGCGCGGGCATTGGCCGATTACGAGGAAGATCCAGAGCAGATCGCGCGCAAGGCAATGGCGGTCGCGGCAGATATCTGTGTCTTCACCAATGGCAATCTGACCGTCGAAACGGTCTGAGCTTCCTTGAAAGAACTATGACAGACAACCTCACACCCAAGGCCATCGTTGCCGCCCTTGATGAGCACATTATTGGCCAAAAAGATGCCAAGCGCGCCGTCGCGGTTGCGCTTCGCAATCGCTGGCGCCGCCAGCGGCTCGGTAACGAGTTGCGCGACGAGGTAACGCCCAAGAACATCTTGATGATCGGCCCGACAGGTTGCGGTAAAACCGAGATTAGTCGCCGGCTGGCAAAGCTTGCCGAGGCGCCTTTTGTGAAGGTCGAGGCGACCAAATTCACAGAGGTCGGCTATGTCGGACGCGACGTTGAACAGATCGCGCGCGATCTGGTTGAAGAGTCCATCCGCCTAGAAAAAGAGCGCCGTCGCGATTCTGTGCGCGAAGCCGCATCAGAGGCCGCGATGGAGCGTCTTCTTACCGCATTGGTGGGCGACAATGCCTCCGAGGCAACGCGTGAAAGCTTCCGCGAACGGATCGTCCAGAATGCGATGAACGAAGTTGAAGTTGAGGTTGATGTTACCG
>Ga0316207_10004053_pt1 | contig 13085 bp, 7 predicted proteins | sample 6weekpyrite_MG_FD_204943 | JGI IMG/M metagenome (GOLD analysis project Ga0316207, IMG submission 204943) | Microbial mat bacterial communities from mineral coupon in-situ incubated in ocean water Damariscotta River, Maine, United States -... | ecosystem: Environmental > Aquatic > Marine >... | reverse complement strand
TATCAAACACTGGATCGGTGATGGAGGGATTGGTGCCCGGGTCAGTGGTTTTCTCCAATTCCCCAACGGCATTGTATTCCGTTTGATAATTGAAAGAGCCTAAGAGACGACTTTTTTCGCGATTACGTATGTCATGTTCTAAATCAATGTGGCGTTTTAAGACGCTTTGGGGATCATAGTGTTTTTCATCAGTGCGATTACCATTGGCATCATAGAGATATTCGATTTTGTGGCCAAGGTTATCGATAACCGTGCGTAAATCATGGGCTGCATCATATGTGTTGGTAATAACATAACCACTGGGAAACGTGATCGTTTTTAATTGGCTAGCATTGTCGTAGGTATAGCCCAACGATCGGCTTTGTAAATCAGGTGCGGTTAGTGTAATGCTTTCAACCCTGCCACGAAGGTCATAAACCGTATTGGTGATAATCCCATTGGGATTTGTACTCTTGGTGACACGCCCATGGGCATCGTAGGTGTTAAAGGTGGTTACGTGGCCCAGTGCATTGGTGATAGTTTGTAATTGGCCGCATTCATTACCAGTGGTGCAATCATAATACTCAAAGGTGGTGACATCCGCCACATCCGTACGCGGGCCATCCAAGATCCAGAGTTGACCTCCGTTCGTATAAGTCATGCTAGAGGCGCGCAAGATTGGATTACCGCTAGGGTCAAACCCTTTTTCTTCGATATAGGTGGGTTTGAGTACATTGGGATCGCCATAGACATAGTTACGTTCTGTACTTAGTCCCGATTTGACACTGGGTGTTGTGACTTTGGTGACAAGATCGATATCTGAACTGACATACTCGTAGCTTGTTGTGCGAGCTAAGGGTGTGCCAAACGCTTCGGTTGTCGAGGTGCGTTGATTGTTACTTAGGTTATAAGTGTGCTTTGTAATGCGCCCTTCTTCATCGGTAACTTGGGTTAAATTATTATTGGCATCATATACACGTGTTAGTTTTTTATTATCGCTAAGGTTTTCTTTTTCAGTAATGAGCGTTCTGCCCAAGCTATTTTGTAACGTCGCTTTTGTATTTGTCCCTTTAGCATCGGTGAAGGTGGTACTGGTTGGCCAATTGGAATAATCGAATGTGAATTGCGCTTGGCCATTCGGGTTGGTGGTTTGCGAATGTTTTGTTAGGGTAGCCTTGTCGCCGGCATAATCAAACGTTGCGTAACGATCATTATTTTCATCGGTAATACCGGTGAGGTAATGAACACTGCTGTTTTCGTAATGATAGGTTTTTGATGATCCATCTTGGTATAACACATTAGTGAGATTTTCATTGGCGTCATAGCTATAAGTGATAACTTGATTATCTGGGTCGGTTATTGTTTCAAGTAGCCCACTATCGGTATAGTAAGTAAACGACATCACATGCCCAAAGGGGCCGATGACCTGCTCCAATTGTTTTGCACTATTATATTGATAGGTAGTCACAAGCCCATTAGGATTTTTAACGCTATAGAGGCGACCGTCCAGACCATAGGTTTCGATAGTGCCGTTGGGTTTGGCAATGTAATATCCGTTGGCATCTTCAGTAATGCCATGGGTAGCTTCAGCATCACCGACCCAACTTGCGCCCGACTTAGTAAATCGCTCACGCCAACCATCGGACTTAGCGACATAGATGCTTCCATCGATATGGTGAATGAGGCGTTTATGATAATTACTTGTCCAGCCATAGCCTAAGCCAACGTTATCATCAAGGTGACTGTTATAAAAACGAGAGAAATTTAACGTAGGACTTTCGTAATCCCTTACTACTTCATATTTATTACCTGTCGCAGGATTACAGGGGTTTCCGACGCAATCATTAGGCTCTCCTTCATCTTTGCCACCATCACCAACAGTAATTTGAACACTTGTTTCTACGACACTGGGCCCAATTTCACATGCTGTTGTCTTTATGGTACTTTTCGCTTGAATGGTATATACACCAGGCTCGATAAATAATTTTGAAACACTTCCTGATGTTGTGGAATCCTGACTATTCAACACTTGAACAAAGCCTTCATAAGAATCAAGTCGACCTATATAATCAGCAGAGGATAAGCCATTTCCAGTATTTTTTGTTAAATAATAAGTGACATGACTGACCTCCCTATCATCAATAAAGCCTGATTCACACTCTTGAGTGGAAGGGTTATAACTTATCACATGGCATGAACCGAACGCAGTTGCAAGACTGTGAATGAGTATGGACTTATTAGGTGAACTACCGTTGGTTGTAGAAGAAATATTGTTAGTATCATTATTTTCAATTGAAATATTGATGGATTCACCACCAGATAAAACTTCGTCTGGACATTCATCATCAACATAAGCATAAGCACTATTCGTCATGATCCCAAAAGGGATAACAATTAAAGTGAAAAACAAGATAATGGAATAAGGAGTCGTATTTCTTTGCTGACTTTTGAAGCGAGTAAAAAATCTTTCTGATCCCTGCACGAAGATTCCTCTACTTAAATCTATGATGTTAGTTTATACAAATAGATACTTTTTACAGAGTAGAAATACTGTTTCTTTATTTTTGCTTGCAGTTTAGTATTTGTTACCATATTTAGTATAGTGGTAAATCGAATGACATCAAGTTAATTATTTAATTATTTTAGTTTTATCAGTTACATACCCCATAGAGGGTATAAATAACCAGTCATTGTTTTTATGGATTGAAGTGATCGAAAGTAAACCAAGTTTTTAATACTTGAGTGGAACTATCGTTTGTTATTATATAAAGAATATTCTATTTTGATTTCAGATTTATTAAGCCACATCGACAAAGTCTTATCATCAATGTTGTTAACATCTGTATAGACTAATAAAGTTAATTTCTATACCGTTGAAATTTAAATCCTAACCCTAGCAAACCTATACACATTAACGCGAAGGTGCTTGGTGCAACTACGGGCGTTGCTAAACTCCATGCAGCGAATGTTGCAGTCGTAGACAATGACATATCGACTGGTCTTGTTACCGTATCCAGGTTGGAAAAACCATCTATAAGAATTGAAGTAGTAGAATAATTATACATAACCGATGTTAATACAATATTCGTTGAAATATCATAAGGGGTCCAAATCGTACATATATCAGAGGACTCGCAGCCAAAAGTAAGCGCAGGGTCATCATCAAATGATGACGTAGAAAATACGGAGGAGAGTAAGGCTAACGAAGCTTTATTTGCCGAGGCTTTATCTTGGAAAAGAAAGTCCAATGTTTCATCACAATCATTAAAGAGCTCAATACAGGTTCCTTCTCTGAAGGATACATTATATAAGATACCATCAATTTCAATATTTGATGCGCCTAACAACTCGCCATTATCGATATCCAACAACAGTGCATGGCTAGTATTTGTGGAAATTAATAATAACAAAAGAAACAATACTTGTTGTAATTTCACGGTACAACCTCCATGTATTCAACGATAAATCGTGAGGGCCAGCAAATAAATATGTTGCCAATCTGGAAATCTACATCCTAAATTTAGAACTTGCAACCTGTTTTTTTGTTGTTTAGAGTTTTAAAGAACTAAAAAACATAGTGTGTATTTTTATCTGTAGAGAATTGTCACATGTTTACATATACAATGTTTTGCCTATAGAGTCTCTAAATAGTTAAGCATCGAACAGCCAAATTTCACAACGATTGAAAATAAAAATTCTTCTATTGGGCTCAGAATAATAAAACCAGATAAATGAATATTACTAAAGAGAAAATAGTTAGTGCAGTCAATTTATTCCTTGCCGAACGATAAAAAGTGATTAGATCTCAAGAGAGCTAATTCCATGTGAATAACAACACCCACTACTAGCACTGGAGATTTTACAAATCTTCTAAAACCATTAAAGCTAAGTAAGTTTAATACTATCGTTGACGTCCACAAACATTCGAATTGGCTTTCTTATCTCTAATAGTCCAGGTAGTAGAAATATTATGATTATTAACCTAGCGTGGTATTACGCTATAAAATGTTTTGGCTAAGAAAAGTAATCAATCATTATGGTAGTGATAGCTTACGAAAAAGACATTTCTTCACAGGGGCTACTAGGGGTTATCGAGATGTTACTTGAATAAACGGGTTGTGAAATGTGCGTAAGATAAAGAAGCAAATTTTTACGTTTTTTAACCATGAAAAAATGTAAAAACATTTGGCAATATTGCTAATAAATCATTGAGTTAGAGGGTTTTATGAAACTTTCCCCCTGAATATGCACGGACACCCACTTAAGCGATAATCAATGCATCAATTACTCACAGAGAGCAGCAATCTCTATTGCCGGTAATTAAATATTGAATAACCGCCTTATTACTTCCTATAATGGGGATTATAGGAAGTAATATTGACTAAAAGGATAAAAAAAGTAAAATGTCATCTGGATAAATTAATGCGAATAATACAATATTCACTCTCGATTGGAGAATAAACGAGAATATATGAAATCTAGGATAACTCCATCAACCAACTATATAGATTCACTATCTTCACAAAAAAGTAAAGATGCTATGCGATCTTTATTGAATAATATTGTCTCATTTTATGGCTCAGAAGGATCTCACGAAGAGTTTGATTGGTCAACTATCAGTTATATACAAGTAAATGATTTAAAAAATTATCTTCAACACACTAAAAAAAGAACACCAAATACAATAAATACTTATTTATCAGCTATACGCGGTGTAGCGAAAGAAGCCTGGAAATCAAGGGCTATTACTTTAGATCACTATTTAAGAATAAAAGAAGTAGGGAATGTCTCTGGTGATCGCGAGAGCAAAGGACGTGCATTAAGTCCTGAAGAACTCAATAAAATGATAGATTATTGCATGGAGGAAGATGGCGCTATTGGAATGCGTGATGCCTGTGTAATCGCATTGACCTATAGTGCAGGTTTAAGACGTGAAGAAGCTGCCCTACTCTCTTTATCCTCATACAACCCATATGAAGCGAAACTGACAATATTAGGCAAAGGAAATAAAGAACGGGTAAATCCTTTGAATAACCGAGTTATAGACATTATTGAAACCTGGCTTGATGAACGAGGTCGTGAAAACGGACCTATGTTTGTTAGGATATTTAAGAACGATAAAGTAACTCTAAAACCAATTAGTGATAAAACAATATACAACATAATTATTCGTAGGTATAAAGAATGTGGACTGGATCGTTTGACGCCACATGATTTACGAAGAACATTTGCAACAATATTACTTAGCCAAGGAGAAGATGTTTTTACAGTACAAGAGTTAATGGGACATAATTCTGTCGATACCACAAAAAAATATGATAAGCGTGGAGAAAAACAAAAAATTGTTGCAGGTAAAAGACTTCCCCTATAGGCAGGAAGGTATTCAACCAAAACCCTTGCTTAAGTTATAAAAATAGATTGTAGGTTGCCCATGCATAATAGGCAACCTTTCACTAGAATAGGGTGTTAGGAGCAAAGATTAACAACGATTAAATAAGATGCAACTCTGGCTCAGAGCTTCTGGCGCGATAACGGGGTTAAAAGTTCAAGAGACTGAAGCACTCTTCAGTATTCTGGAAGAACTACCATTAATACGATTAGGTTAGGCGCCTGTTCTGACTCAAGATGCGCTTCTAACTCTGCATTCATAGCGGCTTCGGTTAGTTGCTTAATCAGTGGTGTCAGGATGCCGTCTTTCCCGCTTAGCCCCTTACCTTCACGTAACGCCTCGATGGCGGCCTCCATGTCGAAATTGATTTTGTTTGTCATGTATCATTCCTTTTTTATATAGTGTAAAGAAATGACACAGAATTATGAACACTACCAATGACACAGAAAATTGAACATTACTTTGGCAGTTAATTACAACCCTTAGCTAATAATAGTGTTTCTTTATACTCCGTTTCATTTAAATAAACAACAACCTCGTTATTAGCTGTAAAAACTGCTTTAAATGATGAACTAAACAGTCCGTTACTAATATATTTTGATGGCGGCAGTTAACGGTAATCGATTCAGAGGCGGATCGGACGGTGAAATTGACTTGTGGAATGAATGCGCTCGGCTACTAACAAATGTGATTATCTATTTTAATTCACTTGTGTTGAGCCGTTTGTTGGCACATTATGTTAAACACAATGACCTGAAAAACGTTGCATTGATCAAGCAAGTATCACTGGTTTCGTGGATCAATATCAATTTAAATGGGACTTATTCATTTTCTTTTGATGATAATGTAATCAGCATGGAAGAAATATTGAGCCCAATTACGACAAAATAGGGACAAGATGAAAACCAATGCCCCGCTACAGGCTAGATATCACGTGGGCTACAGCGGTGCGTGCGACAGGTTGCGGATATGTCCCTAGTACCCCATTAACGCGATTAAATGTTTAGACGGCTAGAATGGGGTGTTTTGGTAAACCAATGCACCTCTGGAAGCCGCTATTCATCAGGCGTTCAGAGGTCTGTGTAACATTTGGCGGGGATGTCCCCAGTACCCCAATATATACCAAAACCAATAGCAGACATTAACAATCATCGAGAGAAATTGAATTAACGGACAAAGTAACTTTAAAGCTGCCATGACCTGTAGAAATAGAATTTACGTCTTGTAACAAGTATTTCGTCGCGTTTGCCGTTGTTGGAAATCTACAACAGAAATTATTTTTTCCAAATTAATATAGAAGTGATGAATTCTAAATTCGTCCAAAGCTATAATTCATGAGCTAGCCGCATCTGACTCAAGCTACCTTGGAAAACCCTAATCAAATATGCCATTTGGTTTATAGTAAAATAAGTTATTTCAATTAACCCAATATATTACCGTTGTTTCCTTTTCCCCCTTTTTCAGATAAAAGAGACTTAAAAATGGGAAAGGAAATCTATTGTAACTCGATAAATTGACAGATATTCTCGGTTTTTCTATGGATTAAAAGGGGTTTTGTACAGGTTTTCTCAGCCGATAAAATATTATTACAAATAAGGCTATGATCTAACTATTGCTTCGCCCATGGAGAGTATTTTAACCATTCCATAAAATCAGCATTACTCATTGGTTTTGCCATATAAAACCCTTGTGCGAGATCACAGGACTGTTGTTTGAGATTTTCCAGTGCTGTAATCGTTTCTACGCCTTCTGCCACAACCTTCAGTCCCATGTTATGGGCTAAATCTATGGTTGATTGTACTATTACCGCATCATTTTCATCACTTTCCATTTCCATAACAAAAGAGCGGTCGATTTTTATTTCATCAACTGGCAGTTTTTTCAAATAACTCAATGACGAATAACCTGTACCGAAGTCATCAATGGAAAGTTTTAACCCGAGGTCGCTTAATTGATTGAGAACGACAAGGGCGTACGCTGGGTCCGACATAACCGCAGTTTCCGTCAGCTCCAGAATCACCGATTGTGGCATAATGTGATTCTGACGTAACTCATCACGAATGACAGACAATAGTTTTTTATCCCACAAATTTTTCGCTGAAAGGTTAATGGAGACTGAAAAATGATGATTTTGCTGATCCCATTCCCGTTTTTGTTTTAACGCAGCGTGCAAAACCCAATGGGTTAGTTCGTTAATTAACCCTGTGTGCTCGGCAACAGTAATAAATTGATCAGGGGGAATGAAACCTTGTTCTTCGTGTATCCAACGTAAGAGGACTTCAACCGCAGTTATCTTGTTACTTCTCAGGTCTATCTTAGGCTGAAAGGCTAAACTAAGCTCGTTATTTGCAATGGCTTTACGAAGATCTGAATCCATTCTCAGGATATTTAGGCTACGTTCACTGAGATGTGCATCATAAAGTGAGAAACCTAATTGGTTTTCTTTGGCATGATGCATGGCTAAATCCGCATTTTGCATAAGAGTTTGCGTATCACTCCCGTGTTGTGGACAAAGAACAACACCTATAGAGACACCAAGATTAAAACTGAACTGGTCAATAACAAAGGCACTTCGTAGTGCATCTTGTATTTTCTCAGCAATGGATATTGCAAATTCCGGCTCGTTAACTGCCGGAAAAACCGCAGCGAATTCGTCACCGCCCATGCGTGAGACGAATTGATTTTCGCGCAGTTGTTTATCCCCGACAGAAATAATCTCCAGATAGTCACTTTTCCGCAATACTTCCGCCAATCGTTGACTGATTTCCTGTAACAACTTGTCGCCAGCTTGATGTCCCATGGTTTCGTTTACATTTTTAAAACGGTCAATACCCATAATGAATAAACAGAAAGGAGTTCCGTCCCTCTGGTTAAGGGAGGTATGAAAATCGATAATATCCAGTAATTTGGAACGATTAGGTAAAGACGTCAATTGATCTCGGTAAGCTAGATTTTCCAGAGACCCATAAAATTCGGCAAGTTTTTGTGACAATTTGTTAAACTTGCCCGTTAATGTTTGTATTTCTGGACTACCTTCCAAAGTCAAGGTCTTGCCCAATTGATTTTCATCTGCTTCAATTTCCGTCAGTTGATTTTCAAGTGTCTTAAGCGGCTTGACTAATTTTTTCTCAAATCGATAATAAAAAACAATGATACATAATAAGCAAATCAAGCTGACAATAGAGATTGCCAGAGTACGTGACTGAGTAAATGACTGATGTAATCGACCGATGTTTTTCTTCATAACGATTGAAATTGCCGGGTTGCCAGCTATATCAGGCAAAACGTGATATATGAATAACTCATCCGGTATGATATTAAGCCAGTTTGCAGATTGATACGCGCTTTGATGGGCGGTGGTTTCAATTCTCAACGGCATACCCAATTTTTGTTCGGCATTCTCGAAGATATTGTCAGGACGGCTAATAATCTGCAAATAGCCCATGGGGACCAAGGTACCAATGGGAACGATTACCGAATTCAAGGCATGCTCATGATGGTTACAATAACTACTAATTAATTTTATCCGGCTTGCGCCCTGTCGTTTTTTGGCAGCTTCAACTAATTGTGGGCACATATGAAATTTACTTTCGAAATCGTCTCCCTTGCTGGATTGCGATATTAACGTAAAGGTCTCGTCAAAAGCGTAAATTTTGTTAACCATTAATACTTTTGCAGTAACAAAATATTGGAAAAATTCTTCATCCAATAAATCTTGTATTAATTTCTTATTTCGATTTTTTATTGCGGCCCTAAAACTCTTGTTATTTTGTATGCGTAAACCAAACTCCTGCAACAAATTATTATGCGTTTTTTTTAAGGTAAGAAACTCCTGCTTGATTAATTCTTCAGTGGCATAACGAGATTCTTCAACACTATGCTTGTAGTTCATATTCATAATGACGATGGAACTGATCACACCAACAGCACTAATGAGAAAGATCATTAAAATGAACTGTGCACGTAAAGAACTTAAACAGAATTTCATAAGATAATAAGCATTGTCACTTTATTAGCAAAACAAAAGACAAATTAGTTGAATGGTTTAACCAGGTTGCGAATGACATCATATTCTGCATCGTTTGTTTCTGCAAAACCATTGTATTTTTTATCAACAGCTTTAATGACTTTCAGATGTTCAGGGTTGTTACCATCCAGGGCAATAAAAGCTTGTGTTATTTTGTCTTTTAATTCAGGACTAACAGATTGGCTGACAGCTATATTATAGGGAGGTAAGTGATCAGAGGCATGTAAAATACGCAATCCTTTATTCTCCCATTTAAATGCCTTCGTGTCTTTTAAAATACCTGCATCAAAATCACCATGCATTACCGCGCTGGCAATATTGTCGTAGTGACCAATGAATTCAAATGAACCGAGTTGTTCGAGTGATATTCCCGAGCCCACCACTACCGCACGTTGCAGCAAAGCGCGTTTATCGCCAAATGCAAAGGACTTACCGACTAGGTCTTTAATGGTTTTTATAGGACTATCCTTTTTGACAACAATCATTAATTGAAAAGATGCCTTACCTTTTGTTACTGTTTTAGCAACTATTTGTGCCCCACCTTTTTTATTCGCTTTTAAATAGGCTACTGGTGTTAAATAAGCAATATCCACTTTATCTTGCGCAACATCACTAATAGCGCCCCCCATATTTGGTGAAAGCTTAAGTGAAACGGGCATATCCAAAGTTTTTTGCAAGTATTGCGTTAAAGGAGATAATCGTTTGTGCATAGCAGCTGGAATGTCCATAGCTACAGACCCTAATAACAGTTCCTGTTTTTCTACTGCAAATAATTGAAGCGAAAAAGCCAATAAAAATACCGCCATTGTCCATCCAGGCACACGTCCAGATTTATGTAATAACTTCATGTTTATTCTCCTTGTTCATAAAATTAACTTTCATGTTTTTGCAAATCATCCATTGTTAAATCGTTGTAATGAGTATATCGATTACGGCCGTTTTCTTTACTAAAATACAATGCGGAATCTGCATGTCGATAAAGTTCATCAATCGATATGGCTTTCTGGTGGCCAGTAATTGTTGCACCACCCAAGCTAATACTGATGTTGATCTGACTTTCACCTAAACTGATATTTTTCACCGAAATCGATTGACGCAACTTTTCTGCAACAACCATAGACTGATCAATATTTGCACGCTTGCATAATACGACAAACTCTTCGCCCCCAATGCGACACAATACATCTGATTTTCTTATTTGCTCTTTTAAGGTTTCCGCGACAACTTTTAGAACAATATCGCCGGAGAAATGCCCGTAGGTATCGTTGATTTTTTTAAAATGATCAATATCAATCATAATCAAACTGTTTTCATCACCATGACGTTGAGAAATATCGATTTCGGTTCCCACCAGGTCTTCAAAATGACGACGATTATAAAGCCCGGTTAATGGGTCAGTAATAGAAATATGCCTTAGTTCCTCGTTTATGTGTTTTAGCTCATCTTGTTGCTTCAGTAGTTGCTGATTGGTATCTTTTAATTTGTCATCGGCGGCTTCAATTTTACTTTGTAGTTTTAAATTGGCTTTATTTAGATCGGCTCCCAGTTCATTGAACTTTTTGGCTAACATTCCAAACTCATCACTTGATTGCAAAGGAATTTCAGCAATGATTTTTCCATTCTCATCGACTCCGTTGTCGAGAGATTGTGAAATTAGTCTCACGGGTTTGATAATAATAAAAGATAACGCTATAAACTCACCTATCGCAATTAACATGATAATGAGCGCTTCACGAGTAATAAGAGAGAATTTATTGTCCTCCAGTCGTTCTACTATTTTTTTTGTGCTTAAACCTAAAGTCAGTTCGCCTACGATCTCATTATCAAGCAAAATATTTTCAGTAAACAACTCCATATAATCTCGGTTGCTTTCGTTTAGCGCCCCTGCAAGCCCCATTTCCTTACTACGTTTGTTCGTTACCTTTGCGTAGCTGATTTCTTCCGAACGAATAATTTCGTCTAACAATAGTTGAATTGTGTGATAGTCATAACCTACCACCGAATAGGCGAGGGATTTAGCAACAAATCGTGCAATGTCGTTGCCACGCTGATTGGTTTCCTGAACGATATTTTCTTTCTCTTGTTGCAGGGCTAACCAACCGCTGATCGATAGTGCAACCAGCAATACAGTCATTAAAATTAGCAGAACTTTTTGTCGTATGCCAACAGAATAGGACTTTTTCGTGTTTTCGGTCTTATTAACGTAGTTTTCCAATTCACTCATAATTTTTAATGTATATATGACAAGTTATTTACTATCCAGACCTTTAATCAGTCAAATATGTAAGATTCGACTATAGATTTATACTAAAACAACGGAAATTGAACGATAAAACCTGGGTGCTTAACCTATGTGTTTGATAAATAGCTGCTTTCTGTATTGATATATCGGACTTAAAGAGTAAACATTTAGGCATGTTTGGGTAAAATAAAAATTAATCTTATGCTTATATGAGCTACATACTGGGTATTACATTAGTGATCTGATGAGAACATGTGAAGCGTGGTATTCTGGATTCAAATTACAAGAATGTTATAAACAAAAAAGTGGTTCTAATAATGACGGGATGATACTTTTACTTTTTGCCCCACACTTTTTTATGCTCGCCACAGTTGGAAAAATAGTTTCATAAAAATATAAGGCGCATTGTAAACCGTTGGCGGATGGATGAGACGTACAGTGTGCTTAAAATTCAGGGCAAGCATGTAAACCTAAACGAGCCACGAGTCTATTTGAAATACTAAAAAAGAAGAATTATCTTAATCAGTTTACTCAACGAATGTCTGCTTTTACCTTTTGGAAAGATTAGAGATGTAACAAACCAAATTAAGTTTTACTGCTAAGTAAAATTTACATTCTAAAAAATGTATATCCGCAATTCGTGCTTCTTTTGAGTTCGTGGACAAGTTCGTAGAGATTTTATCAAGTATTTCGATGTTGAATGGCAACGAAAGCGTATAGAGTCGCCAGGCTGTGTGAAAACAAAAGCCAATTTTATAAGTGGGAATATTTTCAATGTATTTAATGAATATTGAGAATGCATCCCATATTGGTAAGTATATAGTCGATAATTTAGTTTCTATGTGGAGTAAATTTTTGTGAACTACTCAATCAAAGTAGTTTTCACACAGCCTCTCGCGTTTGTTGTCATTTAGATTCTACAAAATAATGACCGATAGTTCCCGGATAGCTGTCGAACAGATGGAATCTACGGAATCATAGGAAATCCAAGCTTCGAGGGGCAGTAGTGTCTACGGAAACGTAGCAAGTCCAATAGTTTGATACTTGAAACCCTCATCCTTGATATTCTTACAGACTAACAGGATAGCATATATTCCTTTCATACAACAAAAGACATTAGATACTTGCTTTTTTAAGCCAGTATACCGGCAGCAGCACTTTAATAGAAGACAATAGCAATTGGTGCTATTTACTGTCGCACATCATCGGCACATTGGGAGGAATATAACAATTCAAAAAACGAGTGTTACGGAAATGTGTTCGAGTTTATATGCTTTATTGCTTGTTAGGTATATTGATACGCTTGGCATATTGTGGTCCTCAACGCCACTATTCTGGGAATATATCTAGTCATCAGATATCATTATCAAGCGCTTCATTCATTAGTGTTTTCATTTCAATAAATGATTTTTTTCCGCGCACAATTTTTCCATTTATAAAAAAGGTGG
>Ga0316207_10004052_pt1 | contig 13085 bp, 8 predicted proteins | sample 6weekpyrite_MG_FD_204943 | JGI IMG/M metagenome (GOLD analysis project Ga0316207, IMG submission 204943) | Microbial mat bacterial communities from mineral coupon in-situ incubated in ocean water Damariscotta River, Maine, United States -... | ecosystem: Environmental > Aquatic > Marine >... | reverse complement strand
GAGGAACGAAGAAAGCTCCTTGACATATTATTTACAGAAGAGACACTGAGTTATGTATTGAATCACGGATATCAGGAAAAGAAAATATTTTGCAAATAAAAGTATCATTGAGAAATATAGTTTAGGCGACAGTTACCTTGACACACTCCGGGAATAAACTTTTTCATGAACACTCAACATAGGGTTAATTGGTTTTCCTGCACCAATCAATGTAGCCATGATTTTAAGTATCAGTGCGGCTGGGCGTTTTTCAACTTCAGTGTCGGGAATGTTTGAATACCAGTTTAATAAAGTCACTAGTTTACCCTGTGAAAAAAGCTGAAAACCACAGGTTTCCACTAAATTTAGAACTTTAGTGATATCTTTGGCAAGAAATGCATGTCTAATCGCTTCTTCATAAAGGGATTTGCTAGCATACAATCACTGGCTTTTTGATGATATTCACTGACCAGGTTTGGATCTTTATTTATTAACTGGTTAATTAGCAAATCAGCGAAAAGATGATGATATCGAAACCATTGATGTTTATTGTCAAGTGGAATGATAAACATATTATTATGTAAAAGCGTTTTCAATATGTTTTGGCTATTGTTAGTACCTGTTACGGCATTACATAAATCTGCATTTAATCGACTGAGAACCGATGTTGATAGTAAAAAATGTGTGATTTCTTCAGATTGCTTGGAAAGGACTTCTTCTGTGAGATATTCCACAACAAATCGATCATCACCAGCAAAATTCTGAAGAAAAGATTCCGTGTTGTCCTCGCCTTGCAGTGAAGGTGCGGCCAACTGTATGCCGGCTATCCATCCTTCAGTACGCTCACCTAGTAGCTTCAACGAGATTGGATTTAAGGATAATTGCATCACTTTCTGAAGGAATATCTCCGATTCATCTGGAGTAAAACGTAAATCTTTTTCAGTGATCTCTGAAATCAATCCTCTTACGCGTAAGCGCGATAAAGGAAACGGGATATCGACACGACTCGTAATTGTCAAGAAAAGATTGGCTGGTATCCGATCAAGTAAATAATGCAAGAATTCATGAATTTCAGAATTTTCGATCAAGTGAAAATCATCAAAAACAAACATGACGGTTTGTTCACAAAGGCTTATTTCATTGAGTAATTGCGGCAGTAATAATTTTATATGTTGCGGTTTTGCTGCTGCCAATTGGGCTTTGGCCTGAGCTCCTAAAACATCATCAATTTTTTGTAATGCTGCAATAAAATGCGTTAGAAATCGACAGGCTTCATTATCGTCTTCATCCAAAGATAACCAAGTGATCTGGTGATTGATTTGCGACAACCAGGAAGTGACTAAAGTGGTTTTACCAAATCCAGCTGGTGCTGAAACCACTGAGAGTGATCGCGGATTATTTGCCTCCCCTAATTTGGTTATCAAACGTTCGCGAATAACCGTCTCATCCATCTGTTGAGGTTGTTCGAGTTTGGTTGCAAGGATTACATTATTGCCAAAATTGTCACTCATTACATATCCGATTGATTATATTCATTTTTATTGAATGTCTGGTGATCATTTTACGTTGTTTTATAGGGATAAACAATTCGTGTTTTCCTACAACCACCCTTGAAAATCACCCTTATAGGTGAGTTTCCGTAGCCAAAATCTCCCTAAGATTACAGCATGAACTTATCAAAAGGGATCGTGAAAATGACTAAGAAAATTATCGCTCAGCGAGTTTGGCGAGAATGGGATGACGAGTACGACAATTTACTCGGATCCGATAGTGTGATCATTGATCTCCCCCAAGGACAAGTCGAATATTGCATTCTTGGCAATGGTAAACCTTTGGTGATATCCCATGCAACACCGGGTGGTTATGATCAGGCGAAATTGATTGCTAAGCCATTTGTTGAAAAGGGATTTAAAGTAATTTGCTGGTCTCGCCCCGGGTATTTGAATACGCCATTATCAACTGCTAAAAGTTTTGGAGACCAAGCAGAGTTATTAGCAACATTGCTTGATTACTTATGGATAGACAAAGCTGTTTTTTATGGATTTTCTACTGGCTCGGTCATATCAATGATATTTGCAAAAAAATACCCAGAAAGAGTTGATCATTTATTTCTTGAAAATCCAGTATCTGGTGACATTCTATTGAGTAAAAACCTGACGCAAAGAGAATCTCTCAATTCAGTTTATTTTATTTCTCAAAATGAATGGTTTTTAAATATTTTTAAAAAACATTTTCATCAGATACCACATAAAGTGTCCATTAAAGGCGAAAACTATTTTGATGAATCACTTATATTGGATTTGCTTGAGAAAATATACAGCCGGGAAGAGTCGATAAAAATTATTCAAATGGTGAAAACGACCGGCCCGACAGAAAAAAGGGAACAAGGATTATATAATGATATTTATGAATTGACTAGAAGTTCATTTGATACAGAAGATCTAACCATACCCTATTCAATCTTAGAGAATAAACAAGATTATTCACCCGTAATATTCACCCCATTGGGTGAGTTAACTAACATGAATCTACCGTAATATTAAATCATAGCTTTCTCGCAAAGCGGAAAGACAAAACAGAACATTTGATACACATTACATTAAAGGAGAAATATGATGAAAAATACAAAAACGACTCAAATTATGGCATTAAGTTTTTTAACTGCAATTTCTACAGCGAGTGTAGCTGATAATGCCGCACCTGTTCATACTAACGACCGCTGGGAAGAGTGTGCAATGGATATCTCGCCTAATCTTACCCAAAGCCAATGGAAACAATTTAACAAGAATTTTTCATCAATCCTTTATTTCAAACCCATGAGTGGAGCAAAGCCTATGGGCAAAGGCAAAATTGATGTTTCGCTTGAAATGTCTCGAACCAAAATAGACGAACATGATGGTGCATGGGTAAATACATTTAGTCATCCTGAATCCGATCATTACTTAGCTGATGATGACCATCAATTACAAATACCGGTTTTAACTGCTCGATATGGCGTAACCAACAATCTAGATGCAGGTGTTACCTACACAAAAAATCCTGGTTCAAATTATAGCTGGATGGGTATGGATGCAAAATATGTTTTTCATCAAGAGAAGCAACAAGGTATTTCTGTTGCCACGCGCCTAAGCACCGTCGCTTTAATGGGTGTGGAAGACTTTGATTACTATTTAGCAGCGGCTGATTTGTTAGTCTCAAAAGAGTTGGGTATGTTTACCCCTTATGCTGGTGTAACCGCGATTGCGTCAACAGCAAATGAAACTACCGATGAAGTTAATTTAGCACGGGACAACGCAGTGTCTGTTGAAGCCATTGTTGGAACCCAGTTTCAATGGAGCTATTTGAGCATTGCAGCAGAAGCAGATATTGCTAGAACAAATACTTACTCTGTTAAAGTTGGTGTAATATTTTAGTATCCCTTAACGCGGTTGTCCCGCTAACTTTTAAAGAATGAAGGCTTAAATCGCCATAAGTGTTGCAATGTAAGTATGATCAAACACTGCAATACATGGAGATTTAAGCCAAGCTCCATTCTGATACTATTTTCAATCAAATACGAAATTTGGTTCCAATACAGAGCCTATCCTGCAACTGAGATGATTAGCGCTGTAAATATTTTGTTAATTTCTGCTTTCTTAGCCCAAACCCCATCAAACCAGCAGCCATTAAAAATGCAGTGGCGGGTTCTGGAACGTTATTGGATACAATGCTAATCATTCCATCGCTGATCTCAGTAAATAGCGGATCACCTAAAGCATCTCCAAAGCTATTAACCGATAGGGCTAATACACTGGATCCTAGTGATTGAGCAGAAAAATTAACTGTGGCAAGAACAAAACTATCCGCTTGCAATGTGTTTAGATCGATAACCGAATCAAATGAAAATTCAGAAAAATTTATTGTGCCAGTGCTGACAACGGTACTAGTAAAGGTACCAAAACCTGCAAAGTCCAATTGATTACCTAAAACAGAGTCGCCATAAGTAATTGAGTTGAACCCCAGTAAACTATCATCGAAACCGAGATCAAGATCGTAGGCGCCAAGGGAATTTGGGGATTGGTTGCCCAAGCCAGAGACCAAGATATTCACATCTACGTGACTACCATTACTGATTAATTGGTCAGATGGATTCACACTAAGCATAATTGCTTGAGCTGAACACCAGGTAGACATCATAGTCATGATGGCGAGTGTTTTGATTAAATGTTTAAACATTTGTTTTCTCCTTTTATAGTGATTGATTATTCAGTTGCACATCGTGGGCGGGTACAGAGTAAAGCAAGTTTTCTGGCATCCAGGACGGTGATTTTACCGTCACCATCTAAGTCACACGCGGTTCCGCAAGTACTTTCAGACGTGTCAGTATTTCGCTCGGCGAAGAGTATGATAAGATCGTCTCTATCCACATCACCATCCATTTGAATATCACCGGTAGTTATGATTGGGTCCAATCGAAATACCGTTTTTTCCCCTTCGAATATTCCAATACCAATAATTTGCCCTTTGTTGTTTATACCTGTGGCGGAACTTAATACCCAGCTTGAGTCTGTCGGGATAAGTTCATTCAGATCTCTTGCCGCTCCGTCGTTCCAAATTATCGCTCTGTTACCAATGCCTGGTTTGGAGCCGTCGCCCACGATGACACCCTGATCATTGATATCGTATGCTTTTGCGATGTAACCGAGTCCGGTGAGGCTACTCATGGAATTTGTTTCATCCCATGTAAATGCGCTGGGATAACCTGTATTAGATTCTGACCAGCCGACCACTTGATTCGACGCATTAATCGCTAATGCGCTACTCGATCCCAAATCATTTGGATATAGTGTGCCAATATCTTGCATGCCCTCTTCCGAGTTATATATAAAGGCATGATATAACGAGGTTTCGAGATACGATTGGCCTACAGCAATACCGTGGTCATTAACATCCAATGCGTCACTCGCGCCACCTAAACTTCCCAAATACTGAGTTGGTTCATCTTCTTTCCAAATGAAGGCTCGATTGGGAGTTCCAAAAGAAACCCCTGCGACATGACCTAGGTTACTTATTTTTTTGGCGATGCCCGATGAAAATAGGAATGATTGTGCGCCATTAATCTCGTCCCATATAAATGGATTAAAGGACCAATTGTTCGAACCGCTTGATCCAACAATTTGTCCTGAATTATTGATTCCGTGATTAAATATTTTATAAGCAGTCGGTTTGTACTCTACACCATTTTCATCACTGTAAACCCACGCGGATGTGCTTTGACCGCAGTAAAAACACAAGTAACCAACTACATCGCCATTATCGTTGATATCTGTTGCCCGTCCATTAAAGGGTTTCACAATTTCTGTGATGTTGTATCGCAGAGCAGTGGGAGGAGAGTCAGCAACCAAAGGATCGGTGTGTTGGGCATGTTCTTCCAGATTGTTTCTCCCATCACCATCACTATCTTCGCTGGCGTCATGACTTGAGATTGGATCGAGTGAAAACGCCATCTCCCACACATCCAACATACCGTCGTTGTCATCATCGCTATCGAGATTATTTCCTATACTATCATTATCCGTATCTACCCATTCACTACCATCCAAGGGAAAAGCATCATTACCATCCAGTGTGCCATCACTATCAGTGTCTGCTTCCGTTGGAATGGTGCCTTCGTTAAATTCGGTTAGATTGGTCCAGCCATCGTTGTCTTTATCCTGTGTCGCATCTGAACTAGAAAATGGATCTAAGCCGTATTGAAGTTCCCACTGATCTGGCATTTGATCGTTGTCATCATCTAGATCCGCATTATTTCCAATGCCGTCTTTGTCATTATCCAATTGTTCATCTGGATTAAGTGGAAGTTCATCTTCTTTATCATTGACCCCGTCACTATCGGTATCACTTAGTCTTGGATGTGTTTTCGCTTGATACTCTTCGATATTAGTCAAACCGTCAGTATCAGTGTCTAATAGCGCATCGGAATCATCGAGTGGATCGAAGGCATACATTTCTTCCCATGAATCAGACATACCATCGTTGTCATCATCAAGATCACCTGCATTGCCAATACCATCTCCATCTGTATCGACCGAATCATTAGCGCCAGGTACCAACAGGAATGATTTATTAACGCCATTATGTCGGCCGTTTCCAATGATCCAACCGTTATCGTTAATGTCAACAACTGAGGAAAGAGTCCAACCATCTTCCAGCTCAAGTTTATCTTTTAAATATTCTAATGTACCTAAAGACCAGACAAAGGCACCGCTACTATCTGAACCGACGACTTGGCTACTTTCATTGATCGCATAGGCAAAACTGGGAGAGGTGCCAATGAGTGTTGTAATGCCTTCTTCATATAAAAAAGCTTGCTGTCCAGTTTGATAGCTATAAGTGGGACCTGCGTAACCAACAAGTTGTCCTTTATTGTTTATGTCAGTCGGTGTTTGACGAGGTCGATTCTCAACAAACTGTGGTAAGGCCGTTGTAGTTCCATTTTCCCAAATAAACCCTCGAGTAAACCCGGCACCACTATAAAAATCAAATATGTAACCTGTGATTTGGCCATTGTCATTTATCGCTGTTGCAAATGAACCCGAATTAGGATCACTACCAATACGAACCGTCGGAAGCTCTTGCGTACCATTTTCTTGAGTCCAAAGAAATGCAATATTGTTTGAACAAAAGGAACAAGCCCTATCTTTGGTTTTGTAACCGACGATATGCCCGGCATTGTTGATGGCAGCGGCATTGTTAGATTTTGCATTTTCATCTATCAGTTGCAGATTATCTCCGTCTCCGATAAATGATTGAGAATCTCTGGATGAGATTGATGTATAACCCGTACTTATGCCGGCATCGTTAATGTCCGTTGCAAGAGAATTTCCGCCCAGTGTGCCTAGATTGCTAACGCCAAAACTGTAGTCCCAGGTCGCAGCCTGATTTGGATCGCCAACTACTGCGCCAGATACAACCCCTGAGTTATTGATTGCTGAAATCCGATTGATTCCCTCAATCGGTATTACGTTGTATGTTGTTTCTGCATGTGCGTATATTGGCGACAGACTAGTGACAACAATGGTTGAACCGATTATCCATCGAGGCGTTCTTGATCTCCCATTTGGTTTGTTAATACGTTTACGTTCTCTCTTCCATTCAGGCATTTAAATTTTCCTTCTGTTTGTTGTAAAACTGAGTTGTTGATCTGCGTATCGTTCAACCAACTTCAATCGCTCATTTTTTTCGCTGTTGCGTTTTTCCGGATGAGATATTTCCTCATCATGAGTTTTATTGACGGAGAAAATTGGAAATTTTGAAAATATTTATGGTTTTTTTAGGTTTAAGGGTAAAAAAAAGGGAAAGGCCTCGTTTCGTATCTAATTATCTGGATTACAAAACGAAAAATTGTTAGCAAGGGAAAGAAAAGCTGCTACTATGTAATGGATCTTGAATTAACACATTTCCAAAAATTTCCATGGCGGAAAACAAAACTGGTTTACTAGAGCGCCTTTGTGATGACTTAGAGCTAACACAAAGTCAGTGTCTTGCCTGGGCATTGATGTTAAATCACTATCATTTTTTAACTCGCGTTTCCGACATACCGTTTAGTAATTTAATACGAATGTCCCCAGTGTTTAGTAATAGGTGTCCCCTATATCGTTTCACTGTCACGATACCGCATCTGCAATCCTTTTAAAAAATATCGTAAAACTTGGTCTTTACATTCGCGGTAATTTTTGTGGCCTGGTTTTCGAAAAAACGAACTCAATTCATGTTTGCTGAGGTGAAATCCACCTTGTCGAACCAAAAGTAATACATCATCACTTTTCAAATTTAACGCAATTTTTAATTTCATAAATACAATATTATTTGTGATTCGACTCTCAGGTTTTGGTTGTGGGCCATCCTTTTTTCCACGTTTTTCAATGATAAATCCATTGAGAAATGTTGCCAGCGTAACATCGCTGCATAGCTCAAACGTTGGATCATCGTCCTTTTTCAACCAATTGCAGATTTGTTCGCGGGTAACTGCATAATTCGTCAATCCGAATACAGTAATCATATTTGAATCACTTAGATCAAAGGTATAACGAATTCGCCGTAAAACATCATTACTTATCATTTATAGCCTTTTACCTTTTTGTTGAAGTTGAAACATGAGTCTAGGGATTAGTTGAAATGACGTCTATGCACTGCTATACAGTTGAATTTCTACGTAATACTGAAAATCGTGGTGATTATTTTACTCAATGCAATCAACTTGATAAAAATAAGGTAAATTTACATCGTATAAATTCCGTTCTATGTTACAATCTGTGCGCTTTAACCTTAGATAAATATCACTCGTGAATAAAGTAGAATTCTCAACATTACCCCTTACCGAATCCATGCTGTCCAATATTAAGACATTGGACTATCAGTATATGACAGCAATTCAATCGCAAAGTCTACCGTTAATTATTGAGGGTAGAGATTTGCTCGCACAAGCAAAAACAGGTAGTGGAAAAACCGCCGCATTTGCTATTGGTTTATTGCATAAATTAGATGTCCAGGTTTATCAAACACAAGCCATGGTAATTTGCCCGACGCGCGAGTTAGCTGATCAAGTTGCAAATGATATTCGGCGGTTAGCCCGATTTCTGCCAAATACAAAAATTGCAACACTTTGCGGTGGTAAACCCATTGCGACACAATTAACATCGTTAGAACGACCACCCCATATTGTTATCGGTACGCCTGGCCGAATCGCAAAACATTTACAGAAGGGATCGCTAAAGCTTGAAAAATTAAATACCTTGGTATTAGATGAAGCTGATCGTATGCTTGATATGGGTTTTCATGACGACATAATGAAAATCATTAATCAATTGCCGAAAAAGCGCCAAACCTTATTATTCTCCGCAACTTATCCTGACGAAATTAAAAAAATAAGTAATACAATTCAAATAAATCCAGCAGATGTCCGTGTTGATGAGATTCAGGACAAAAAGTACATTAAACAAATCGCCTATGAAATTGGTGAAAATGCGCGGACACCGACTTTGCTTTCGTTACTCCGCCATTATCAACCCGACTCTTGTGTCATATTTTGTAATCGAAAACAACAATGCCAAGAATTAACTGACGAATTGTGGCGGCTTGGTTTTCATGCCTTATCACTCCATGGAGATCACGATCAAAAAAAACGGGATCAAGTATTAGTTCAGTTTTCTAATAAAAGCAGTTCCATATTGGTTGCAACCGATGTTGCAGCTCGCGGATTGGATATTAAGGAATTATCGCTTGTTGTCAATTTTGAGCTTTCACCGGATCCAGAGGTTTATGTGCATCGTATTGGTCGCACAGGACGTGCTGGACAAGATGGAATTGCAGCGAGTTTATTTATAAAGTCTGAACAACGCAAGCTCACAGCAATTGAAGAATACCAACAAGCTAAAATAGCATTATCAACGCCATCTAGTCTTAAAGAAAATGTTAGCAAACTAATACCAATGATGGTGACCATTTGTATTAGCGGCGGACGAAAAAGCAAAGTCAGGCCTGGTGACATTTTGGGCGCGTTGACGGCTAATAAAGAATTAACTGGAAATCAAATCGGAAAAATTAATATTTCAGACAATGTATCCTATGTTGCTGTTGAGCGCGATGTTGCAAAACAAGCATTAACCATTTTGTCTGATGGCAAGATAAAGGGACGTATGTTTAAAGTTCGTCTATTGTATTAGTAATAAAAGATAAAGACTCTTAGCGGAGTATCCCCGATATCCTAGTTTAACGAGTTAAAATAACAAAAATTTTCAACTACTGTTTTTGTGTATACCAAGTAACGACGGATGCAAAGTCTCCCAGAGAGAAGATTTGATCCCATGTTACGATCACATTGTTAGTAGAGTTAATAGATAAATTGTAGTTGGAAATACTACCACTGTTTAACCCATCGTAAGTAACGATTTGTTCTGCGTTGGTATCCCAGCCTGTGGCTGGATTATATTGCATTGTTTTAAGTATGCTATTGCTATTAATTCTATCAACCCAGGTTAGTACAATATTTCCAGATTCATTCATCACCGATTTAATCTTTAGTAATTTGTTTGGACCTTGAATTGAAGAGACAAACATGGGTGTACTCCAGGTTGGCGAAGTACCGCTAATTGTGTCTATTAACTGACTGTAATATATTCCTTTCGCGATATCTCCATTATTTTTAACATATTCTTGAATCCAAAACACTCCCATATCACCTCGATGATTAGAGACTACTTGGGGCGGTCCAATGTTTGACATATTCTTCATGACGTTTTCGTCTATATTAAACCAATCATGCCATTGTTCAATTGTATTGAAATAGTTGGCATAAATATTCCCACTTAGAATATTGCTTACGACAACAAAAATGTTCCTGTTTTTTGATGTAGCAAAACCATTTACGACAAAATTTTCTCTTTGACTAGGATAATAAATCGGTAAGGTTGGTGTCTTCCACCCTGAATTTATAACATAGTCAATTAAGCTAAGTCTGTGATCGCCGGTTTCGTCATCTTCAAGTAAAATGCTAACAATCACTTCATCATGTAAAGTTGAAAAAGGAGTCATGATTCTATTGAAAGAAGTAGCGGATGAATCGATCAAAGATGGATTTGGACTAATGGGATTTGTAAGCAAGGCATTGAACGGGCCATAGTGTGCAGTTTGCCAAAAATTCAAAACACGGCCATCAGGTAGTGGCTTTAAAATGTCGGAAAGACTATAGTCATATTTTCCTAATGCAATTGTTGATTTCCATGATCCGTCTGCTAATGGATAGCTGACTTTTCTATTTCCATCGAAATCTTTTATCAACGTAAACAAACCTTGATTTATTGAGTTGGATTGTAGCTCAGTAACGAGTGACTTATTCAGATTTTCTTGTGGTAAAAATTCCGTTGCTGTAAATCCAGTGGTTAAATGGATTATGCCACTTTGTATAATTTTGTTATCAAAAATAAAGTAATTGCTTGGATTTGTATTAAGCATACGCTCAGCCAAAATAAAGGCATTGTTTTCATCGAAAAAATTTAACAATGGCCCATTGCTATTAGTGAAATTGTTAGTGGATATGACACTACTAAAAATTGCTACTGGATTTTTCCATGAGGAAGCAGGAACGATACCGGGATTATCGACTTGGCTAATTGGTAAAGGTGTTGGAGTATCATCAATTTTGAGTGTGGATGAGTATACATTAAATTCAAACGTGTCTGGATTTTTCGTGACTTCCTCCCAGATAATATTCCCATAATTTTGGTTGTTTAACTCGATATCAAACCATTGATAGAAATCAGAACTATATAGTGGATTCGTTAAATATTGATTTAACAGAATCCGATTCTCCCAACCAATGCTATTATTAAACTGGTTAGTGAATAAATTCAAAATATTATCATCATTGCTTTCAAGCCACGATGCCAATGCATTATTATTCTGGTTAATGCGTATTTTCGGATTTACAATATTAGACAATGTGATATCACCGATAGAGTCAGATGCTGACCACCCTGTGGTTGGGGAATAGTGTTTTGCTTTGATAGTTGAAAAATTTAATGTTGAATCGATATTGAAAATATCTTGTTCCCAAACAATCATGGCATCACCATTATAATTACTATCAATGTTAAAGCTGATGGATGAATTAGTGGTAGAGAGAGGGGTATGATTGGACCAAACGCCATTATTATATGATTTTGAATATATGGTGTTATTCATTTCTGAAAAAAAGATTAATTCAATTTGTCCGCTTCGAGTGTCAATAACGGGATGAAGTTTTTTAGTAAAATAACTAGACTCAACCAATTTTTCAGGGGTGGACCAGATGGTACCATCAAATTTGTTCCACCAAATACTTTTCGGATACCCGTCGACTGTTTCGGTTTGTAACCAAAAAATGTAACTGTTTCCCAATATATCAGTGACAACTTTATGATTGGAGCCGAAGGGAAATGGGAAATTAGGATTAGTGATATTTATATCAGAATACGAAAATTGGCTAACCGGTGTTAAACCGACATCTTTAACATATTTAGTGTATAAAAAAATGCTGTTTTGCCGTTCGGTAGATTGACTAATTGTTATAAGGTAGTTTCCATTAAAGTCAATTTTTGATACTACTTCATGTGATTGCTGTATTTCCACAGGATCCTGGGTCCATAATGAAGCGATAAAAATTGCACTTTTCCAACCTGTAGATTCTGCAAATACGCTAAGATATAAGTCTGATTTATTTGACCAAAGTAAAAAAATATTTCCGTTATCCGGATCATGTCCAACCTGCCAAAATTCAGCATACGATGGTAGTGGTTGCGAATCAATTGTCCATGGATCTGTGTACGTATTTCGGAATTTAAAATTTAAATCGCCAAATGGACTAAGGTTTAATGAAACTGGTAAAAGCGAATGCCAAAACAGGCTAATTCTACCTTTTGTATCCAGCAATAATTTGGGAGCTGTACTTGGGTTAGGTTGAGGCGTAATTGGCAATTGTTCATTTAATATATTTTCGAATGAACTCCAGTTGTTTATTGTGTGAAAAGCACGGTGATCAATAATTGTGTCGATTGACGACGCTGGTTGTTCGGTTTTTTTTGATTTTTTGTCTTGTGGCGGCGCAGAACAGTTAGCCAATAGTAGGATAAGTACACAGGCCAAACACCCTATGAGCACATTTTGGCTTTTCATGGCTTCCGTTCCCCGTCTAGCTTTGTGATTATGAAGTTATAATTCTAATTATAGGCTGTTTGAATTGAATGCATATGCAATGAGTGTAAATTTATTGAGGATCTAATGAATTGACACATTATGACAAATGGAAAACGAACGTTGAGTGAGCTCAAAATACTAATTTCCGTTGTTTTTATTTTAGTTTATTTGGAAATAAATAAAAAGAAAAGGTAGGAGGTGTGGCAGGGCAATCGCATTTAATTTAGCTTGCAATTCCTAACACTTTGAGCAGGTTAGCTTCATCCCCGCCAGATTTAAGTCTTTTTGTTTTTATTCCTCGCTTTAATGTCGTTTCTTGTTTCAGTAAATTTAGTGCAATATGGCGAAGCATAGCTAAATTTTCCGGCGCATAATCTTTTCTCACTCGACTCTCA
>Ga0316207_10004051_pt1 | contig 13090 bp, 8 predicted proteins | sample 6weekpyrite_MG_FD_204943 | JGI IMG/M metagenome (GOLD analysis project Ga0316207, IMG submission 204943) | Microbial mat bacterial communities from mineral coupon in-situ incubated in ocean water Damariscotta River, Maine, United States -... | ecosystem: Environmental > Aquatic > Marine >... | reverse complement strand
TAAATGATGAAATAATCAACTTATGCTTTAAAGACACCACTTGTCGAATTCAAGGCACAAAGTTCAGTGACTTGGAAGCAGATCAAAAACAACTGAGCAAAATTGCCTGGGTACCACGTAAAGATATTGGCCAAGGTGGACTATTAAAATACGTTCATGGTGATGAATATCACGCTTACAATCCTGATGTAATTCAAACATTACAAGTTGCGGTTAAATCTGGCAATTATAAGGATTATGAAAAGTACGCAGAATTAGTAAATAATCGCCCGATATCTTCCTTGCGCGATATGCTCAACCTGAAATTTAATAATCAAGAAATTTCTATCGATGAAGTTGAACCACTATCCGACATTTTTAAACGATTTGATAGTGCCGGCATGTCACTTGGCGCACTTTCTCCAGAAGCGCATGAAGCCTTAGCTGTAGCAATGAATCGTTTAGGTGGCCGTTCAAACTCAGGCGAAGGCGGCGAAGATATTGCGCGCTATGGAACAGAAAAAGTTTCAAAAATCAAACAAATTGCTTCTGGTCGTTTTGGCGTAACACCACATTACCTAGTAAATGCTGAAGTTATTCAGATTAAGATTGCACAAGGCGCAAAACCTGGCGAAGGCGGCCAGTTACCGGGTGGCAAAGTAAATAAACTGATTGCAAAATTACGCTACGCGACACCAGGTGTTTCTTTGATTTCACCACCACCTCATCATGATATTTATTCTATTGAAGATTTGGCTCAGTTAATTTTTGATATTAAACAGGTGAATCCTGACGCATTAGTTTCTGTTAAATTAGTTGCTGAAGCAGGAGTAGGAACAATTGCAGCAGGTGTTGCAAAAGCTTACGCCGATCTGATTACTATCTCAGGTTACGATGGGGGCACAGGCGCTAGCCCATTAACTTCGGTTAAGTTTGCTGGCTCCCCTTGGGAACTTGGTTTAGTTGAAACACATCAAACACTGCGTATTAATGACTTGCGCGACAAAGTTCGCTTGCAAACAGACGGCGGTTTGAAAACAGGACTAGATGTTATTAAAGCTGCCATCCTCGGCGCAGAAAGCTTTGGTTTCGGTACAGGCCCAATGGTTGCGCTTGGTTGTAAATATCTACGTATTTGTCACCTGAATAATTGCGCTACCGGCGTTGCAACTCAAAACAATGTACTGCGTATGGATCATTTTATTGGTCTGCCAGAAATGGTAATGAATTACTTCACATTTGTTGCCGAAGAAACTCGATTATGGATGGCAAAACTGGGCGTAAGAAAATTAACTGACCTAATCGGTCGAACTGATTTATTAGACGTTATTGAAGGTAAAACTAGTAAACAACAAAGCCTAGATTTAAAACCTTTATTGTCTGATGGTGGCGTAGATAGTACAAAAGCTCAGTATTGCGTTGAACCAAAAAATGCACCATTTGATAAAGCTGAACTCGCTGAACAAATGGTTGCAGATACCGCCGACGCTATTGCAAATAAAATCGGCGGCGAATTTTCGTATGAAGTGCGCAATATACATCGCTCGATTGGCGCCCGACTTTCAGGGGAAATCGCAAAAGTTCACGGCAACCAAGGAATGGCTGACTCCCCCATTACATTAAAACTTAGCGGCTCCGCCGGACAAAGTCTCGGAGTATGGAATGCAGGTGGCCTGCACATAAAATTGGATGGCGATGCTAACGACTATGTCGGCAAAGGCATGGCAGGCGGTAAAATTACGATAAATCCACCTGAAAATAGCAGCTTTAAATCTAATGAAAGCACCATTATTGGCAACACCTGCTTATATGGAGCAACCGGCGGGAAACTCTACGCCGCTGGTCAGGCGGGTGAACGTTTTGCGGTAAGAAACTCAGGTGCACACGCCGTTGTTGAAGGCGTTGGCGATCATGGTTGCGAATACATGACAGGTGGTTGCGTTACCGTACTGGGAAATACCGGCATTAACTTTGGTGCTGGAATGACAGGCGGTTTTGCTTACGTTCTCGATATGGATCACCGATTTGTAGATCACTACAATCACGAATTAATCGACATTCATCGTATTTCTATTGAAACGGCGGAAGCACATAAAAATCATCTGCATGATGTCATTCAAGAATACGTGAACGAAACAAACAGCGAATGGGGTCAGCATATATTGGATAACTTCTCAGACTTTATTGGAAAGTTCTGGTTGGTTAAACCAAAAGCTGCCGAGCTGGATTCACTGCTCGATACATTACTTAGCGCTGCATAACAGGTTGTAGAATTATGGGAAACAATTTTCAATTTATACAAGTACACCGGGTCGACCCGTCGAAAAAATCCGCATCTGCACGATTAAAAAACTTTGACGAAATTTATGGTCAGTTCGATGCAAACCATGCAAAAGATCAAGCAGATCGATGCCTGTCTTGTGGAAATCCTTATTGTGAATGGAAATGTCCGGTTCATAATTACATTCCAAACTGGTTAAAGTTGGTTGCCGATGGAAAAATTATGGAAGCGGCAGAACTTTCACATAAAACAAATTCCTTACCAGAAATTTGTGGCCGTGTTTGCCCTCAAGATCGTCTATGCGAAGGCTCCTGCACATTAAATGACGGCTTTGGTGCAGTAACCATTGGTTCAGTAGAAAAATACATCAGCGATCAAGCATTTGCCCAAGGTTGGCGACCTGATTTATCAGACGTCGACGATACCGGTAAAAAAGTGGCGATCATCGGTGCTGGCCCAGCCGGATTAGGTTGTGCAGATATTCTGACACGTAATGGTGTTAAAGCGGTGGTATTTGATCGTTACCCCGAAATCGGTGGTTTATTAACATTTGGCATTCCAGGCTTTAAATTAGAAAAATCCGTTGTCGCAAATCGCCGCAGCGTTATGGAAGAAATGGGTGTTGAATTCCGCTTGAATACAGAAATCGGAAAAGATATCGATTTTCAATCGTTGCTTGATGACTACGATGCCGTATTCCTTGGCATGGGCACTTACAAATATATGAAGGGTGGTTTTCCTGGCGAAGAACTACCTGGTGTACACGAAGCACTACCTTATTTGATATCCAATACCAATGAAGTAATGGATTACAAAATTGAAGGCGATAAGTTTGTCGACCTTAAAGGCCAAAAAGTTATCGTATTAGGCGGCGGTGATACCGCAATGGATTGTAATCGCACAGCCGTACGGCAAAATGCTGAACAAGTCACCTGCGTTTATCGCCGTGACGAAGAAAATATGCCGGGATCAAAACGTGAAGTTGCAAACGCAAAAGAAGAAGGCGTTGAATTTATGTTTAATCGTCAACCAATTGAAGTTGTCGGCAACGGTAAAGTTGAAGGCCTGAAGGTGGTCTCGACCAAACTTGGCGAGGCTGACGAAAACGGACGACGACGCCCTGAAGTTATCGAGGGTTCAGAAGAAATTATTCCAGCTGACGCAGTGATTGTTGCCTTTGGCTTCCAACCTAGCCCATCAAACTGGTTTTCAGATTTCAAAATAAACACTGATGATCGCGGACGCGTTACAGCACCAGAAAATTCAGAATATAAATTTCAAACCAGTAATCCCAAAGTTTTTGCGGGCGGCGATATGGTCAGAGGCTCTGATCTTGTTGTTACTGCGGTTTTCGAAGGCCGCGAAGCTGCCGAAGGAATTTTGGATTACTTAGAAGTATAAGGTAACTACTCAGCTATGCTGTGCAGTTTCAGATTATTTGAATAACTACACTGAGTAGTTTTTAATTATTGAGAATAAGAATCATGACAGAATTAAAAAACGATCGCTTCCTTAGAGCAATGTTAAAAGAACCTGTAGATGCAACGCCAGTATGGATGATGCGTCAAGCTGGCCGCTATTTACCAGAATATCGAGCTACGCGTGCAAAAGCTGGCAGCTTTATGGATTTATGTAAAAATGCAGAACTCGCTTGCGAAGTTACCATTCAACCTTTAGAGCGTTACCCGTTAGATGCTGCTATCTTATTCTCAGATATCCTCACTATTCCTGATGCAATGGGTTTGCAGTTACGTTTTGCTGAAGGCGAAGGTCCCAAATTTGACAATCCTGTACGAACTGAAGCAGATGTAAATAACTTACCCGTACCGGACCCTGAAGGTGAACTGCAATATGTCATGAATGCAGTTCGCACTATACGTAAAGAATTGGATGGCAGAGTACCATTAATCGGTTTTTCTGGTAGCCCATGGACACTCGCAACTTATATGATTGAAGGTGGTTCAACCAAAGAATATGCAAAAGTTAAAGGCATGATGTTTGATCGCCCAGACTTGATGCATAAACTATTAGATACTACTGCTAAATCAGTCATCTCTTATCTCAATGCTCAAATAGCTGCCGGTGCGCAAGCGGTAATGATTTTTGATACCTGGGGTGGCGTCTTAACACCACGCGACTATAAAGAGTTTTCACTAAATTATATGCAGCAAATTGTCGATGGTTTAGTTCGTGAAAACGAAGGTCGCAAAGTTCCTGTCACGCTATTTACCAAGGGTGGCGGAGCCTGGATTGAAGACATGGCAGCAACTGGTTGTGATGGCCTAGGCATTGATTGGACGCTAAATATCGGCGAAGCACGTAAACGAGTGGGTGATAAAGTTGCCTTACAGGGCAATATGGATCCAAGTATTTTATATGCTTCACCAGATCGTATTCGAGCTGAAGTGGCAGAAATTCTGGCAAGTTATGGAAGTGGCACTGGACATATATTTAATTTGGGACACGGCATTCATCAACATATCGACCCCGAGCATGCTGGCGCATTCATTAATTCTGTCCATGAATTGAGTGCTCAATATCATAAATAAGCGTTGAATTGACAAATTAGTCTAAAAAAGGAGCTTTTAGCTCCTTTTTTAGTATAAGACATCATATAATTTCATATACCGATAACTTGGGTGAAACAGCTGCCCAATGAAATTACAAAATAAATTAATTTTTTATGCCTAACTTGCTGATTTTCTATAAAACAAAGATATTAGTTAAAAATAGGCAACGGCTGTGTCTGTCACTTTTCGCTATATTTCTCGCTTCAAACAATTGTATTGCAGAAAACCAAAACACCCACTATGAACTAGGCATTTTCCCTCACCTATCAAAATCCCATATTGAAAAAGCCTATCAGGCAATTGCAAATGATTTAAGTCAACATACCAGTAAAAACATAACGTTTGATGTTGATGACAATTTTGAAAATTTTTCATCAAATTTGAAGCAAGGAAAATATGACATTGTACTAGTTCAACCTTTTGACTACGTCAAAATCAAAAAAAAGCTAAATTACCAACCATTAGCTACACAAAAAAAAGCGCTCAGAGCAATCATTGTCGTCAGAAAACACAGCCCTTTACGAACCTTAAACAATTTATTAGGTAGAGACTTATATCTCCCACCAAGAAATACGGCAATAAGCTATCTCACAAAACACCATTTGAAAAATGCTAAATTCGATTTAGAAAAAGACATAAACATAACCCATGAAAGTACACACATATCTTGCCTTCTAAAAGTCATTATCCGAATTGCAGATGCCTGTGCCACAGCTCCTGAGGCAGTTGAACTCTTTGAAGAAAAATTACCGGTGACGTTTAGAGTTTTAAACCAGACTAACCCCATACCACATGTCCTTTTCGCTGCCCACCCACGGGTTACTCGTGAAGATAACGCTGCATTGAAAAAACAAATGGTTTCATGGGAAAATTCCACATCAGGACAAGAATTACTAAAGCGGTCTCGCATGAGAGGTTTGAGACTTATAGATGACCCACAGTACAATGTTGTACGCCAGATAAAACACGAAGTTGAACAATACTAGTGTTAACCAAATAGACCGATAAATGACCAAAACAATCATTAACCTATCCAACATAATTGACTCAATCAATGAGCATATTGGCAAAGCAGTTTCTTGGCTGACGCTATTCATGGTTTTAATCATGTTCGCAATTGTGCTTATGCGTTACGCTTTTAATGAAGGCTCTATCGCGATACAAGAGTCTGTAATGTACATGCATGCGGTAGTTTTTATGCTTGGTGCAGCATTCACTTTGAAACGAGACGGCCATGTCCGCGTAGATATATTCTACAATAAGATGTCTGAGCGAAAAAAATCGATAGTCAATTTCTTAGGCAATCTATTTCTATTATTCCCCGTGTGTATTTTTATTCTCTGGAGTAGCTGGGATTATGTCTTAGAAGCCTGGCGAATCAAGGAATCATCAAGAGAAGCCGGCGGCCTTCCATGGACATACATTTTAAAGACCAGCATTTTATGCATGGCAATATTACTCATTCTGCAAGCCTTAGCAGACACACTACGAAACGTACTGGGAATTATAAATAACCCCAACACAAAGACTTTAGATAATTAATCATGGATTATTTCGCACTTTACATGTTTGCTACTGTTTGCCTGGTTTTACTTGCAGGCTTCCCGGTCGCGTTCTCCTTAGCAGGCACTGCATTAGCATTTGCATTACTGGGTTATCAACTGGACATATTTGACGAAGCATTCTTGCTTGCCTTACCCAATCGTTTATTCGGAATTATGGGCAATCAAATACTTGTCGCCGTACCCCTATTTGTATTCATGGGCGTCATGCTAGAAAAATCTAAAGTTGCCGAGAATTTATTAGAAAGCATGGCTGGTCTGTTTGGCTCACTACGTGGTGGACTAGGTATCTCTGTGACCTTAGTGGGTATGTTGCTAGCAGCAAGCACAGGAATTGTAGGCGCAACAGTTGTTACCATGGGATTACTTTCGCTCCCCGTTATGATGCGACGTGGATATGATCCAAGCATTGCTACCGGCACCATATGCGCATCGGGTACACTCGGCCAAATTATCCCGCCATCCATCGTTTTAGTTTTATTGGGAGACGTATTATCTTCGGCCTACCAACAAGCCCAGCTGGATATGGGAATATTTTCGCCAGAAACCATTTCTGTCGGCGACTTATTTGCCGGCGCGTTAATCCCTGGTTTATTACTTGTGGGTTTATATCTTATTTATATTATCTCTATGGCGATCATAAAACCCAATAGTATGCCAGCCATTCCGCGTGAAGAAACTGAAATCAACATACCGAAACTACTGAATGGTTTGATTCCACCGCTGCTACTGATTTTTTCTGTACTTGGTTCAATTATGGCTGGAATAGCAACACCCACAGAAGCCGCATCAGTAGGTGCTGTTGGCGCCATGTTATTAGCGCTAAGTCAAAAACAACTTAACTTCAAACTACTCAAAGAAGTTACACAAAGTACCACGCTTGTTACGAGTATGGTTTTCATGATCTTGATTGGCGCCTCAGTTTTCTCGCTGGTTTTTCGAGGTTTTGAAGGTGACGAATTAGTTCAAGACTTATTATCAGATCTACCAGGCGGCGTATTCAGTGCCATGTTAATTGTGATGCTGATTATGTTTTTGCTAGGTTTTGTATTAGATTTTATTGAAATCACATTTGTTGTAGTTCCCATTGTCGGCCCAGTTTTACTCGCCATGGGGATTGATCCTGTTTGGTTGGGCATCATGATAGCCATTAATCTACAAACTTCATTCCTCACACCACCTTTTGGGTTTGCGCTATTTTACCTGCGTGGTGTAGCGCCCAAAACCATCAGCACAATGCAAATTTACAAAGGTGTTATGCCATTTATCATTATTCAACTCATTGCTCTAGCTGCAATTGCTTATTGGCCGGGGCTGGCAACGTGGCTACCGGAGCTTGTTTATTCAGATTAGACAAATTCAATAAGCTAAAGCATTAAAATAAGTTTTTTAAAAAGCTTGAAATCAACCTTATTAACCCCAATTAATATAAGTATGTTGCTTATGTTAACTATTTTCCTGTATGCTCCGCTTCCATCTACTTATATATTAACGCCGAGAAACAGCCACTTCCGCCAATAATTATTTTATATCCGTAATTTCAATCACTTGCATTTTTGAGCAATAAAAACACTCATAACATCAATGTAATAAAAATTACACATTTCTATGCTTTTATATCACTATGACTGAAACAATTAATAAACATTTAACACCTCGAAACCCGGTAGTATTAATTATTCTTGACGGCGTAGGCATTTCGTCTTCGGCAAATAATTTATTATATCAGGCACATACACCAAATTTAGATGTATTGTTTGCGAACACTTCCAATACCTTGCTTAATGCTTCCGGTACTTCCGTTGGCTTACCTGACGACCAAATGGGCAACTCAGAGGTTGGTCATCTTTCGATAGGCGCCGGTAGTGTTATCAAGCAAGACCTGGTATTAATCAATGATGAAATTGCGGATTCTTCCTTTTTTCAGAATCAAGCACTCATTAGTGCCATCAATAAGGCAGCAGATAAAAATGGATCTATCCATTTACTTGGACTAGTGTCAGATGGCGGCGTGCATAGCCACATTTATCATCTCATCGCACTAATTTCGCTCTGTCAGCAGCAAGATGTCAAACCGATATTGCATATGATTACTGACGGCCGAGACACCAACCCCCAATCTGCACTAACTTTTCTAGAAATCATTGAGCCTCGTATAAAACAAGCCGGTGGATATATCGCCACAGTTATGGGCCGCTATTATGCGATGGATCGAGATCAACGTTGGGATAGAATTGAACCAGCATGGCGCGCAATGATACTAGCGGAAGGAAACAAAGCGGATTCTGCTCAGCAAGCAATAACGAATGCTTACGCAGAAAATCAATACGACGAGTTTATTCAGCCAACCGTATTAGCCGATCACAAAGCTTTGACAGATGAAGACGAGGTGATTTTCTTTAATTTTCGCAAAGACCGACCGCGACAAATCACTAAGGCCATTGCGATACGCGATTTTTCAGAATTTAATCGGGAAAAAGCGGCAATTCCTTCGATCACTTGTTTCATGCCATACGACAAAACCTACCAGCTGCCATACGCTTTTGAACCGCAAAAACCCCAAACAACTTTAGGGCAAGTAATCAGCCAAGCAGGCTTGGAGCAATTTCATTGTTCAGAAACTGAAAAATACGCACACGTCACTTACTTTTTTAACGGCGGTAGAGCAGAACCTTTTGAAGGCGAATCTCAGTTACTCATCCCGTCACCAGATGTAGCAACTTACGATCTTAAACCAGAAATGAGTGCCAAAGAAATTGCCGATGCAGTGATACATGCGATAAATACACAACGTTACAGTTTTGTATTAGTAAATTTCGCTAACGGCGATATGGTAGGACACACAGCAAATAAACAGGCGATATTAAAAGCAATAGAAACGCTGGATACGCAAGTACGCAGGGTAAGCAATGCTGCTGAAAATCAAGATTATTCTGTACTAATAACGGCAGACCATGGAAACTGTGAAACCTATACTGACCCAGAATCTCATACGCCTCATACGAAACATACAAACAACCCAGTGCCTTTCTTATTAAGAGACAAGCAGCATTGGAAACTGGCTGATAATGGCAGTTTAGCTAATATAGCGCCAACTGTATTACAAGTAATGGGTTTAGAAATACCTAGCGAAATGCACAGTAAGTCGCTATTAATGGAAGTAATTCCTCAAGACGCATCTGAAATGGATGGTGCGGCTTAACCTAATCCTCGCGCATTAAAATAAGCCAACTCAGAAACATCATGCCACGTTATAGCCTGCTGACGAAATTTATTGAATGAGGTATTCACTTTTTTCGCCATAGGGTTTTTCGAAGCTGTATCTTGCACGATGTCTTCGGCAAACATTCTTAACTTTTTCAATACATCATCAGGCAAACGCTTGATATTCACTTTATGCTTTGACTTTAATACTTCCAAAGAACTCGCATTACGTGCAGTAAATTCCGCCGCCATATCTGCGTTCGCACTACGACAAGCCATTTGAACAATATTTTGCAAATCCTTTGGCAATTCCTCTAATGCTTTTTTATTTATCATACACTCAAGTGTTGTCCCCGGCTCTTGCCAACCAGGATAATAGTAATATTTTGCGATCTTATGAAATCCGAACGCCATATCATTATAAGGACCAATCCATTCCAACGCATCAATCGCACCAGACTTTAATGACGTGTAAACTTCACCGCCAGGAATATTTACCGAGGTGCCACCCGCTTTTTCCAATACTTCACCACCGATACCAGGGATACGCATTTTCAAACCCTTGAGGTCAGACACGCTATTTATTTGCTGATTAAACCAACCTGCCATTTGCACACCGGTATTACCTGCCGCTGCGGGCACCAAGCCAAAATCTGCGTACAATTCTTGCCAAAGTTGCATACCACCACCATGATACAACCAGGCATCCATTTCCTGACCACTGAAACCAAAAGGCAATCCGGAAAAAAATTGCGCTGTTGGCGTCTTTCCTTTCCAATACATCGCTGAAGCATGACCCATTTGAGCAGTACCTTTTGAAACGGCATCAAACACTTCAAAAGCAGGCACCATTTCACCGGCACCATACACCTTCACCTTCATGCGGCCACCGCTCATTTCATTAATCAACTTAGCAAGATGATTGGCACCACTACCTAAACCGGGAAAATTCTTTGGCCAGGTCGTGACCATCTTCCATTTGATTTTACGCTTAGCTTCTGCAGTAGAAATATGTGCACCAGTGGCTCCAGCAACTAGCGACGTAACACCCAATGTTTTTACAAATTTACGACGATCCATCTCTATAATGTTCGCGCATTCAAATACGCGCGCTCAGAAATATCATGCCATGCAACCACTTGCTCTCGAAATTTAGAGAAACTTTGATAAACCTTTTTCGACATCGGATCTTTTGCCGCAACATCACCAACCACTTCATCAGATAATTTTTTCAATGTTGCTAACACGTCATTTGGCAATGGTTTTAACTGTACTTTATGTTTAGTCACTAGCGTATGTAAGGCCGTGTTATTTCTTGCAGTGTACTCCGCCAACATGTCTTGATTTGCTACCTTACATGCCTGCTTCACAATTACTTGCAAGTCTTTGGGCAGTTTATCAAACGCTTTTTGATTGATAAAACACTCCAATGTGGTGCCTGGCTCATGCCAACCCGGGTAATAATAATATTTCGCCGCTTTATATAAACCAAAAGCAAGGTCGTTATAAGGGCCAACCCATTCTGTGGCATCAATAGCGCCAGATTGTAATGAAGTAAAAATTTCACCACCGGGTAAACTTACAGGTGTTCCACCGGCTTGTTTCAACACTTCCCCACCCAAACCGGGAATGCGCATTTTCAAACCTTTTAAATCTGCAACCGTATTAATTTCACGATTAAACCAGCCAGCCATTTGTACACCCGTATTACCGGATGCAGAGGGAATTAAACCAAAGGGCTTGTAGGTTTCTTCCCAAAGTTTCATACCACCACCGTGGTACAACCAAGCATTCATTTCTTGCGCATTTAAGCCAAAAGGAACTGCGGCAAAGAATTGCGCAGCTTCACTCTTGCCTTTCCAATAATAAGATGCCCCATGACCCATCTGCGCAGTACCACTAGAAACCGCATCAAAAATTTCAAAGGCTGGGACTATTTCACCTGCACCATAAACTTTCACCTTCATACGGCCACCACTCATCTCATTAATGAGCTTGGCTAAATAATTTGCACCCGTTCCTAATCCCGGAAAATTCTTGGGCCAGGTAGTTACCATTTTCCATTTAATTTTTCGCGCCGCATTAGCATTAGTACTCACCGCCATGCCGCTACCCGCGACAACCGCTCCCGTACCAATTGATTTGATAAACTTTCTTCTATCCATTAAATAACCCTATTTGCTTAATTGTTGTGCTAATTCACTCAAGCACTGAAACTGTTATAATTCATCTCTGTTGATACTGTAACCAGATTATTAAGTGATAACAAGATTCCCCTATGAAATATAAAGACCTTCGCGATTTTATTGAACAACTGGAAAAACGAGGCGAATTAAAACGCGTTAGTACGGTTGTTGATCCCAATTTGGAAATTACAGAAATCAGTGATCGAACCTTACGTGCACACGGTCCCGCCTTATTATTTGAGAACCCAAAGAACTCAAAATTTAGCCTATTAGCCAATTTATTTGGCACGCCCAAACGTGTGGCTTTAGGCATGGGAGAAGATGACGTCAGCGCGCTAAGAGAAGTCGGCAAACTCCTGGCTTATCTTAAAGAACCCGAACCACCCAAAGGTATGAAAGACGCCTGGCAAAAATTACCCATATTTAAACAAGTCCTCAATATGGCGCCAAAAATCGTTAATAAAGCCGTTTGCCAGGAAAATGTTATTGATAAAGATGATGTAGACCTTGCTGAGCTACCGATTCAAACGTGTTGGCCTGGCGATGCCGCTCCCCTCATCACCTGGGCACTCGTCGTAACAAAAGGCCCGCTAAAAGAGCGGCAAAATATGGGGATTTATCGCCAACAAGTTATCGGGAAAAATAAAGTGATCATGCGCTGGTTAGCGCATCGCGGCGGTGCGTTAGATTTTCGTGATTGGCAACAAAAACATCCCGGAGAACCCTTTCCCGTGGCTGTTGCGCTAGGTGCAGACCCAGCCACTATTTTGGGTGCGGTAACACCCGTTCCAGACTCGCTATCAGAATACGCCTTTGCTGGACTATTGCGCGGATCAAAAACCGAACTGGTTAAATGCCAGACCAATGATTTACAAGTTCCTGCCAACGCAGAATTCGTGCTAGAGGGCTTCATATATCCCGATGAAATGGCACCTGAAGGACCATTCGGTGACCACACAGGATATTATAATGAAATCGATAATTTCCCTGTTTTTACCATTGAACGAATAACGCATAGAGACAATCCCATTTATCATTCCACCTATACAGGTCGGCCACCCGATGAACCTGCAGTACTTGGTGTTGCCTTAAATGAAGTTTTTGTTCCAATTCTGCAAAAGCAATTTCCAGAAATCGAAGACTTTTATTTGCCACCTGAAGGTTGTTCTTATCGATTGGCCATTGTTAGCATAAAAAAACAATATGCTGGCCATGCAAAACGCATTATGCTTGGCGTCTGGTCTTTCCTACGACAATTTATGTATACAAAGTTTGTGATCATTGTTGACGACGATGTCAACGTTAGAG
>Ga0316207_10004050_pt1 | contig 13090 bp, 1 predicted proteins | sample 6weekpyrite_MG_FD_204943 | JGI IMG/M metagenome (GOLD analysis project Ga0316207, IMG submission 204943) | Microbial mat bacterial communities from mineral coupon in-situ incubated in ocean water Damariscotta River, Maine, United States -... | ecosystem: Environmental > Aquatic > Marine >... | reverse complement strand
CACATCCATCTATATTGGGTGGGCCGGAGTTTTTACATCTTCCGGAAATTGTTAATGTTAGAAATAGCATGTATCGCAATGTAGACCGTGGTTGGATTGATCAAATTTGTACGAAAGATAGTGTTGATGCACGTTTTCGAACACTTATATTAGATTTTCTTATTCCTTTTCTAGAAAAACATAACACAGAATTATTGAGTGAGAAAACGCCAGAGAACGCATTGGTTTTTCCAGAGCTGGCTGAATTGTTACCAAAAGCCAGGTTTATTTTTGTTGTGCGCGACCCTCGGGCAATCGTTGCTTCTATGTTTCAAGTTGGTCAACGTGCCCGTAAAAAAGGTGCGAAGGTGCCCGAATACACTCGAAATACTGTTGAAGCCATAACGTATATTAGACGTGGTTTAAACGCCGGTTTTAAGGCAGTGGCTCAAGCACCCGGTCGGTTTTTAGTGGTGCGTTACGAAGATGTGGCACAGCATCCTGAAGCGGAAACAAAAAAAATATGTGAATTTTTGGAGGTGCCTTGGGATTCGGCAATGTGTTCTCCCAGAGAAAAAACACATATGGGAGAGCAAGCGATTACGGTTAAATCAAATGAGGTCTGGTATACCGCAGCGCAATATAATGCGAACCCTCACACCGATAGTATGGAAAGTTGGAAAAAAATTCTAAGCTCACAGCAGCAACTGTTAGTGTCGAGCGAATTTAAAAATGATGAATACTTGACTAATCTTGGCTATGACTTTTCACAGGCCGATATGAAGTCGTTAGATCGATTTATAGGTACGGTAGTAAATAGTCAAATAAATTTAATTAGACGTATTCCGCGAGTTCTAAAGCGTATTAGAAAGCGTGTAAATTCCAATAATGGCTAGATTTTGAGCTTTTCTTCCTATAACAGGATTTTTAATAATAATTCTTAATGTTTAATAATATGATTTGTATTGATATGGACACAATGGAAAATGTCTATCACGTAAGCTAGGTTAGGACTGTTGTGGCGCTAACTCGTTAATAAATATGATTTTTATTGTAGCTCTTACCTTGTATTATATCTAGAAGGTAAGCTTATCTTAATACTATTTAAGTATTCATTAACTTTCATTTTGTAGTATTCTCCGTGTATTTTATGCCTCTTGATCGGTTGAGAGTCGGTCAAGTTACTGGTTTTATGAAATTGAAGATACAGCTAGGCTTATTTATTTCACATTGGCGGCACTTTCGCCATCAATATCATTAACGACACTTTTAGTTGCTAAATAATACGTTCAACCACATTTGTTAAACGTAGATGTGTTGCAAGTGATTGTTTTTTGAGGGAATAAGTGTATTTGTATGGATATTGCCTATAGATTATATTTGGTATTAATAGATCCAGCTAAATGATTACATTAGGCAGCTGGGTAACATAGTTTATGGTATGCAAGTGTATAAATGCATTCCTGAAATGAAGATAGATAACAAACTTACGGATTGTTCACTATGAAAAGTAAATCTAATAATTGTCTTTTTCTCACAGCTTTATTATGGCTGTTATTGGGCGTTAGTTCACTTGTAAAAGCTAATGTAGTACCAGATCCTTCGTTTGAGGATGGAACTACAAATTGGGTTTTACCGGATAGTAGCCAGACATTCGTAAGTTCACCAACCCGAACGGGAACCAGTGCGCTTAAAATGGTTAACGTTGGTAATGGTGTCGATTCACCGGTCCATCAAACTCATCAACAGGACATTAGTGGCATTGTGCCAGGACAAGAGTTCATTTACACCGTATGGGTTAAAGGAGTTGATGTTCAAGGGGTCGGAGATGGTGGAAAGCCGCTTGCTGTTGTACGTTGGAAAGACGTCAATGGAGACATAATACGAACTACAAGTGGAGGGGCAAAAGAGTCTTATATCTGGGCTCCATATGGCACATATGATTATCGACGTATGAGAATAGCCTTACAGGCGCCTTCAAATGCTAAATTTCTCGATGTATTGTTTAGAACCTGGTGGGGAACCACTTCTGGTGAGACTTATTGGGATGACATCGATTTTGCGAAACGAAACTTCTCTGGTTTAGGCGGATTACTTGCTACCTATCAGGCAGAAGATGCAGATGTAATGTCTGGTGGTAATCTTCTATCTGATAAATCAGATTACACTGGTTCGGGCTATTATGACATTAACACGACTGGAGCGGTTCTTCAGTGGAATAATGTCGTTGGTGGTGGTGATCGTGTGTTGTCTTTCCGTTATAGCTGGGAAGGCAACGTCAAGAACATGGAGCTATTCATAAACGGCGTAAGCCAGGGTGCTCGAAAGCCACTACCAACCGGACGACGTGGCACCTGGGCCAGTGACTTGTGGAATGTGGATCTTCCTGCGGGCAACAATATTGTTCAACTGGTTGTTACTCAAAGCGGGGGAGAGAAAGCACAACCGATGGTAGATAAGCTGGAAGTATATAATCCCGGTGTATCGGTTGACAATGAGCTCCCAAATTTAACGCCGATTGGGGATCAGGCAGTTATTGAAGGCAGTCTCCTCAATGTTTCTTTGTCGGCAAATGACCCTGATAATTCGGGGTTATTGACATTCAGTCAGACAAATGACTTGCCTGGCAATCCTGGTATTTTAACTGATTTTGGAAATGGCAACGCTGAGTTGAACTGGACGCCAGCAATTGGTGATGCTGTATCGGGCCCTTATTCGATCACAGTGACTGTTACTGATGCTCGTGGCGCGACTACTCGAGAAACGTTTAGTGTAGCTGTTACCCCTGAGGCTGGTTTTGCTGGCACCTTAACAGGTGGTGTCGCCGCTGCGCCTGCGACTACAAATCTAACAACTGAAGGTACCTTAGATTGGGTACATTGGGGGCTGACAACTGCTACGGATGTTGACCGCAAAGCTGGCGTTGTTGCTCAGATTAGTGATTTTTCTGCACTTGGTGGTGCTTCTCCAGCACGCGGTGTGAATGATACGGCTGGTTTTACCTGGTCGGATGGGACACCAACCGTTGCAAAAACCAATACAAGAACAGCCGTTCGTGTTTTTGATCCTGACAGAGGATTTGAGTTCACTGTTCCAGCTGATACGGCCGTAAGAACCCTGAAGGTTTATGTTGGTGCCAAAGATGTTGGTGGAACACTGGAAGCGCGTTTAAGCGATGGAAGTGCGGCTTTATTTTCTACCCAGATAGATTCCTTTGAAGGGAAATCAAGTCATTTGGTGACATTAAATTATCAGGCAGCATCAGATGGAAAATTGTTGACTGTAAGATATTTTATGTATTCTAAACCACTTTCTATTGGTTGGATTAGTTTGGAGTCAGCAACGCTTCCGCAAATTGGCAACCAGACTCCACGTATTACTTCTGCAGCAGTTACACAAGCCCACGAAGGTATTGCTTACAGCTATGATGTTGATGCAACAGATTTTAATAGCAGTGATATTTTAACTTATGCATTAACAACGGCTCCTGCTGGCATGAGCATTGATGCGGCTACAGGTCTTATAACATGGACTCCCACTACACAGGTTGGTGATCATAATGTGACAGTATCTGTTAGTGATGATGCAACATCAAGTTTGTCAGATAGCCAGACTTTTATCGTTAGTGTGGCACCACCAAATGTGGCACCATCTATTTCCAGTGGTTGTTCGACAGCAGCTTTAGAGGCTGTTGGCTATAGTTGTGATGTGAATGCGACAGATGCTAACGCAACTGATGTTTTAACTTACGCATTAACAACAGCTCCTACTGGCATGACTATAGATGCAGCTACTGGACTTATTGCCTGGATGCCTGCAACGGCTCAAGTTGGTGACCATCCAGCTTCAGTTACAGTTACGGATAATGGAACACCCGTATTATCTGATGTCCAAAATCTTACGATTAGTGTTGCAGCTAACAATGTGGCGCCAACTATAAACTCTACACCTGTTACCATTGGCAGTGATGGAGTGTTATATAGCTATGATGTAGATGCGACAGATTTAAACGCGGGAGACAGCTTGACTTATGTTTTAACAACGTCTCCTGCTGGCATGAGCATTGACTCTGCAACTGGTTTAATCAGATGGACTCCAACCCTGGCACAAGTGGGCGATCACAACGTAACTGTTACCGTGAGCGACGATGCGACACCAGCACTTTCTGCTAGCCAAAGCTTTACGATCAGTATCCTTGAAGTAAATTGGCAGCCAGTTATTTCCCCAATTTCCTGTTCCGCTGCTACCGTGGATATGCCATTTAGTTGTGACATAAATGCCATAGATACCAATACGAGCGATATATTAACTTATTCATTAACAACATCACCTGCAGGTATGAGTATTGATGCTGCTACGGGCGTTATTACCTGGACTCCAGTATCAGGACAGGAAGGAGATAATGCAGTAACAGTAACGGTAACTGATGACGATGCAGCGCCACTTTCTGCCAGTCAAAGTTTTAACGTTAGTATCGCAGCTGCTAACGTTGCGCCAACGTTTACTTCAGTGCCTGTAACTTCAGCTGTTGAGTTTGTGGCATATAGTTACGATGTAGAGGCGACAGACGCCAATGTGGGAGACATTTTAACTTATACTTTAGCTGCATCGCCCGCGGGCATGAGCATTGATGCAGCAACAGGTCTTTTAAGCTGGACGCCAACAGCCGCACAAGTTGGTGATCACGCTGTTACAGTTACCGTGACTGATGATGGTAATCCGGTGTTATCCAGCGATCAAAGTTTCACTGTGACTGTATTTTCTGCTGGCAGCGGAATGATTTCTGGGTCGGAAGCAGTTTCCTCTGGTAGTGTAAATCTTACTACTGAAGGTACCGAGGATTGGGTGCACTGGGGACTTGGTACAGCAACTGATTTAAATCGTAAAGCAGCTGTTACAGCCCAGATTAGCGACTTAATTCCTGTTAGTGATACTTTACTAAACCGAGGTGTAAATAATCTTTCTGTTTATTCCTGGTCGGATGGTACTCCAACAGATTCAGTTAATGATACTACTGCAGGTATTCGTGCTTATCAGGTAGGTAGAGGTTTTGATATTACTGTACCTGCCGATGCCACAGTCAAAACTTTGAAGTTGTACGTAGGTGCAAAAAATGTAGATGGTTTACTGGAAGCTAGCTTGAGTGATGGTAGTGCGGCTCCTCAAAGTGTGACAATCAATCAACTTTCCGGAACGACTAGCCGAGTAGTCACTTTTAGCTTTCAGTCCGCTTCTGCGGGCCAGACTTTCACTCTACGCTACACGCTGGCTAACAAGCCAGGTTCAACCGGCTGGATTAGTATTGAATCAGCTGCCTTAGAGCAAAGTAACCAGGCACCGAGCATTATATCTACACCAGTAACCACCGCGAGCGAAGGTTTGACTTACAACTATGATGTAGATGCTACGGATGTTAACGCTTCAGATGTTTTAAGCTATGCCTTGAGTGTAGCGCCGGCTGGTATGACCATTAATGCGGCAACAGGGCTTATTAACTGGATACCAATGACAGATCAGATAGGTGATCATTCTGTAACTGTAGCCGTAAGTGATAATGCTACGCCCGGATTATCGGACAGCCAAAGTTATACCGTTAGTGTTACTGCAAATAACATAGCACCCGTTATTACTTCTACACCCAGTACGGCGGCTAACGATGGACTGCCTTATACATATGACGTAGATGCAAGTGATTTTAATGCTGGTGACATCCTGAGTTTTGCATTAACAACTGCTCCCGCAGGTATGAACATTGATGCGGTTACCGGTGTTATTAGCTGGGTACCATTAGGTATGGGTATTTATTCGGTGACAGTAACTGTCAGCGATGACGCGACACCAAGTTTAAGTGATAGTCAGTCGTTTGATATCGATGTTGGAACCAGTAATGTAGCACCAGTAATTAATTCGACACCAATTTTATCAGGCGCTCCAGATATCGCATATAGTTATGATGTTGATGCTTCTGATCTTAATGTTACAGATACTTTAACTTATACCTTGACTGCTGGACCAACAGGCATGAGCATTGATGCCGTCAGTGGTTTGATTAGCTGGATGCCAACAGCATCAGATGCAGGTGATCACAATGTGACTGTTGTCGTAACCGATGACGCGAGTCCAGCACTCTCTGATAGTCAGAGTTTTGTGCTGAGTGTGTCAGTAAATACAGCGCCAAGTATTACCTCAACACCAATCACTTCAGTCGTGGAGTCTGTGCCATACAGTTATGATGTTGAGGCGACCGATGCTGATTCTGGCAATGTATTAAATTATTCTTTGATTGTAGCGTCTCCAGGTATGGCTATTGATGCAGTTAGCGGTGTGATTAGCTGGATGCCAACAACAGCGCAGGTGGGAAATCATAATGTAACGGTGATGGTAACTGATGATGGGGTGCCGCAGTTATTTGACACACAAAGTTTTGTTATTAGTGTAGCAGCTGCTAACAGTGGTGCTTTATCAGGTAAAGTAGATATTTCCTCAGGTTCGGTGGATCTGACAGCGGTTGGTACCGCGGACTGGATTCATTGGGCACGCAGTACAGCGACTGATGTCGATCGTAAATTTGGTGTAACTTCGCAGATTAGTAATTTGATTCCTGTCAATAGTGCGGGGCTGAATCGAGGTGTAAATACGAAAACGGTTTATTCTTGGACAGATGGTGATCCAACTGCGACTTTAGTAAATTCTAGTTCCGGTATTCGCGCTTATCAGGCTGGCAAAGGTTTCGAGATTACCGTACCTGCGGATACCACATATAAGATCCTTAAGTTATATGTGGGTGCAAAAACGGTTGAAGGTTTGCTGGAAGCCACTTTGAGTGATAGCAGTGCCGCACCTTACAGTAAAACCATCAGTCAGCTGAGTGGTACCACCAGTCGTGTCATTACCCTAGGTTTTCAGGCGGCCTCTGCGGGTCAGACGGTGACGGTTCGCTTTACTCTGGCAAATAAGCCAGGTTCAACCGGCTGGATCAGTATTGAATCAGCTGCCTTGCAGCAAACTAATCAGGCACCTGTTATTACATCAACGCTGGTTGCTACTGGATTAGAAGGCGTCCCATATAGTTATGATGTGGATGCAACAGATGCGAATGCGCTGGATAGTTTGAGTTATGCATTAACGGTTGCCCCGGCAGGCATGACTATTGATTCAGTCACAGGTCTAATAGATTGGACGCCAACAACGGCTCAAGTTGGTGGGCAGTTGGTAGAAGTGACCGTAACCGATGATGGTTCACCGGTATTGTCTGCAAGTCAAAGTTTTACGGTATTTGTTGCTGTAAATAATGTTGCCCCCGTTATTACTTCTGCTGCAAATACGAGTGGTAACGAGTTACAGCTCTATACATACGATGTTGAAGCGACTGACTTCAACAGTAACGATACCTTGAGTTATGCTTTAACAACTGCACCTGCGGGCATGAGCATTGATTCGTTGACAGGTGTGATTAGCTGGACACCAACAAGTGGACAAGTAGGAGTTAACGCAGTCATTGTCACAGTATCAGATGATGCGTCACCATCGTTGTCTGCGACTCAAAGTTTTGATGTGAATGTTGCAGAAGCCAATGTAGCTCCGGTTATTACTTCAGTGCCGGTTACTACAGGACTAGAAGGTGTTGCATACAATTACGATGTTGATGCGACAGATGCTAACGTTGCAGATGTATTGACTTTCTCATTAACTACAGCACCTGCCGGTATGAGTGTTGATCCGACCACAGGAATCATTAGCTGGACACCGACTACTAGCCAAGTGGCTGATCATTCGGTAACGGTTGCGGTAATGGACAATGGTAATCCTGTTTTAGGTGGTAGCCAGAGTTTTACAGTAAGTGTTGCGGAGAATAACGTTGCACCGGCCATCACTTCTACGCCAGTTATCACAGCGGGCGCTGATGTGACTTACAATTATGATGTTGATGCAATAGATGCTAATGCAGGGAATGTATTGAGTTTCGCGCTAACTACCGCACCTGCGGGTATGAGTATTGATTCGGTAACTGGTTTGATTAGTTGGTTACCTACTACTGCAGAAGTGGGTGATCACAATGTGACTGTTGTAGTATCGGATGATGCGAGTCCATCACTCTCTGATTCTCAAAGTTTTGTATTAAACGTAACATTAAATTCAACACCAGGTATTACCTCAACACCAATCACTTCAGTCGTGGAGTCTGTATCATATACTTATGATGTTGATGCGAGCGATTCTGATATTGGTGATACTTTAACTTTTAGTTTGACTGAATCACCTGTTGGTATGGCGATTGACGCAGTAACTGGTCTGATTAATTGGACGCCAACAGCTGCACAGGTGGGAGATCATAATGTCGCTGTGGTGGTGGCTGATGATGGAATACCTGTATTGTCTGATAAACAAAGTTTTGTTGTTAGTGTAGCTGCTGCAAACAGTGGCGCTTTGTCAGGCAAGGTAGTTGTTTCGGCAGGTTCAGTGAATCTGACAACAGTTGGTTACACGGACTGGATTCAGTGGGGTCTTAACGCAGCGGCTGATGTAAATAGAAAAATTGCTGTGGCACCGCAGATTAGTGATTTGATTCCTGTCAATGGTACGTCGCGAAATAGAGGTACGAATGCGAAAACGGTTTATTCTTGGACAGATGGTGATCCAACTGTATCTGTTGTAAACACTAAAGCTGGTATTCGTGCTTATCAGGCTGGAAAAGGTTTCGAGATTACTGTGCCTGCAGATACCACATATAAGATCTTGAAGTTATATGTGGGTGCAAAAACGGTTGAAGGTTTGCTGGAAGCCACTTTGAGTGATAGCAGTGCCGCACCTTACAGTAAAACCATCAGTCAGCTGAGTGGTACCACCAGTCGTGTCATTACCCTGGGTTTTCAGGCGGCCTCTGCGGGTCAGACGGTGACGGTTCGCTTTACTCTGGCAAATAAGCCAGGTTCAACCGGCTGGATCAGTATTGAATCAGCTGCCTTGCAACAAACTAATCAGGCACCTGTTATTACATCAACGCCGGTTGCTACTGGATTAGAAGGCGTCCCATATAGTTATGATATGGATGCAACAGATGCGAATGCGTTGGATAGTTTGAGTTATGCATTAACGGTTGCTCCGGCAGGCATGACCATTGATTCAGTCACGGGTCTCATTGACTGGACCCCAACAACAGCTCAAGTTGGTGGTCAGTTAGTAGAAGTGACTGTAACCGATGATGCTTCACCCGCATTGTCTGCAAGTCAAAGTTTTACGGTTGATGTAGCTGCAAATAATGTTGCCCCCGTTATTACTTCTCCCGCAAATACAAGTGGTAACGAGTCACAACCTTATACATACGATGTTGAAGCCACTGACTTCAACAGTAATGATACCTTGAGTTATGCTTTCACAACTGGACCTGCGGGCATGAGCATTGATTCGTTGACAGGTGTGATTAGCTGGACACCAACAAGTGGGCAAGTGGGTGTTAATGCAGTAACCGTTCGCGTATCGGATGATGCGACACCATCGTTGTCTGCAACTCAAAGCTTTAACGTGACGGTAGCAGAAGCCAATGTGGCACCTGTTATTACATCAGCGCCGGTTACGACTGGATTAGAAGGTGTCGCATACAGTTATGATGTTGATGCGACCGATGCTAACGTTGCAGATATTTTATCTTTTTCATTGACCACAGCGCCATCTGGAATGAGCATCGATCCGGCCACAGGAATCATTAGCTGGACGCCGACGACTTTCCAGGTAGCTGATCATTCCGTAACGGTTGCGGTAATGGATAATGGTGTACCGGTATTAGGTGCAAGTCAAAGTTTTACGGTTAGTGTTGTAGCAAATAACGTTGCCCCGGTCATCACGTCTACGCCAGTTGCAACGGCAGGTGCCGATATAACTTACAATTATGATGTAGACGCAACAGATGCGAATGCGGGTAATGTATTAAGTTATGCGTTAAGTGTAGCACCAGCGGGCATGAGCATTGATGCGGCCAGTGGTTTGATTAGTTGGTTGCCAACAGCAGCAGAAGTGGGTAATCATAATGTGACTGTTGTGGTAACGGATGATGCAAGTCCTTCGCTTTCCGATACTCAAAGTTATGTATTGAGTGTTTCTGTCAATGCGGCGCCAGTTATCACTTCAACTGAAATTACTACAGGGCTGGAGGGTGCAGTTTATACTTATGATGTTGATGCAACAGATTCCGATGCGGGTGATACCTTTAGTTTTTCTTTAACTGCTTTCCCTACTGGAATGACGATTGACATAGTAACTGGTTTGATTAATTGGACTCCTACCGCTGGGCAAGTAGGTGATCATGATATTACTGTTAAAGTTACAGATGATGGAAATCCAAATTTATCCGATAGCCAAAGTTTTACCCTCACTATTCTGCCAAAAGGTGCGATTAACGGTGGTTTGGCTAATGCTCCTTCAAGCGTTAGCTTGTCTGCTGAAGGTACTGCTGATTGGATTCATTGGGCGCGTACTACAGCCACCGATGTAAATCGTAAATATGGCGTAACTTCGCAAGTTAGTGACGTGGTATTAATTAATAGTGCATCATTTAATCGAGGTGTAAATGCGAAAACTGTTTATTCGTGGACAGATGGTGCGCCAACTACTTCAGCATCTGGTATAGCTGCAGGGCTTAGAGCTTATAAAGTAGATAAAGGATTTGAATTTACGGTACCTGCTGAAACTACACAAAAGACTTTGAAAATTTATGTGGGTGCTAAGAATGTTGGTGGTTTATTGGAAGCCAGCTTAAGTGATGGCAGTGGGACTTATAGTACTAAGATTGACAAATTCAGTGGTACCACCAGTCAAGTGGTTACTTTGAATTTCAATGCTGAGTCAGCGGGTCAATTATTGACAGTACGTTATACGCTTTACTCAAAACCGGGCTCGACAGGTTGGATAAGTCTGGAATCAGTCGCCTTACAAGGTCAGCCAGCTGTATTAGACTTGCCATATACTGAAGATTTCTCATCAGGTGCCCCTAGCTGGTTTGCAGTTGATGATTCTGGCGATGTCTCCAATTGGAATGTGACAAATGGTGCATATCGTCAAAGTAATTTTGTTGGTTTCTTCGGTGGCGCCATGCAAAACGGTTATCACTTGGGAAGTTATTCATTGATGGGTGGTGGAACAGAATTAACCGATTATCAATTTAATGTTACCGCAACACCAATGGCAGATTCAGGACAGGATATTGGTGTGATGGTTCGTGCTAATCAAGCCACAGACAGCTATACCCGTCTTTCCTTCAGTGCTGCAAATGGCTTTGGTCGATTAGAAACAAAAGCGGCTGGTGTGTTTAAGACATTAGCCAAGAATGCTCGCGGTTATCAACAAGGCACACCGCTTAATATAACTATGGAAGTTCAAGGGCCAGTTATCATCGCGAAAGTGAATGGCGAGAAATTATTTGGTGCTTATGATGTCAGCTTGAGTAAAGGCACCGTAGGACTTTATTGTCGTGATAATTGTGCTTTTGATGATGTTAGCATCCAGAATAATGATGCCACACCAGTCATCGTTATCTCCGAGCCCACATCCTATTCCGTTTCTGCGGGAACAGCGTTTAATGTTGGTGCGGTGGTATTAAATACACCAGTTGGCGCAACGGTTGAGTTTCAACTGGATGGCCAAGCTGCTGCATGTACCAGTGCGAGTGACCTGGGTCACGTCAATCATTTTACTGCCAGTTGTACCGCACCATCGCAAGGTATTTATCAATTGACTGCGATATTAAAAGATCAATTTGGTGTACAACTGGATACTGATATCAATCAGGACGTGAGTGTGAGTGATAACTATGTGGTTATTGGTGACAGCATCAGTGTAGGCCTGGATGATAATACTGCAGGAGATGGCAGCTCTCAAAATGGCTGGATGCAGTCTAACATGGGTTATGAAGCGATTTTGATGGATCATCTTGCTGCGCTTCAATCACAGCCTTCGATTGTTCATAAAGCTGCGACGCCTGGAGATACTGCTGTAATCAGTGAAACGCAGAGAATGTCATCTATCCTGGAACGACATCTTGATGCGAATAAAGCGATTATCACCCTGGGTGTTAACGATGCTGGCGGTGTTATCTTTACACCAAGTGGTCTAGGATGTTCAGGCGCGAGCTGTAACGGTACATATAAAGGTTATCTACAGTCTATGATTGATCAACTGGATGCTGCTGGAAAATCCACGATTGTAACCCTGTCACCACCAAGATTTGGTGATGCGTCTCAAGCGCCGTATGCAGATCCTGCCAACCATACTCGAAATCTGTTGATTCGGGATCAGTACAACGTTGTGATAAGCACCGAGTTGGTTAATCATCATGTTGGACCGGATTACTATGATTACTTCCTGGGAAGTGAGAATCGATTCTACCTGTACGCGACGAATTTACATCCGAATGCTTTGGGGTATGCTGTCATGGGGCAATTGTTAAGCAACACGATTACTGGTGGCACGACCATACCATTTATTGCTGATAATCTATGTGTCAAGTTGTCTCAGGCCGGATCATGTCAGAGCCCATTAACGTACAAGCAAAACTTGTTAGAGGTTGGTAATACGTATTATGTGGATCAGTCCTATACCTTGTTGAATAGTATTCCTGCGATACTCAATGATGGGCGTTGGATTATGACCAGTGATTTGGATCGTGATCAAAGTAATGCAAATTATCTCTCCTTTAATGTACCGGAGACATCCACGGTATATGTTGCTTATGATGCAAACGCAACAACATTACCGGCTTGGTTATCGAGTAACTTTACAGATACAGGTGTTACTATTGACACTGACAATGCATCTGCACCAAGTATGCGCTTGTACTCACAAGCCAATGTGTTGGGTAATGTAACATTAGGTGGTGCGAATGCAGCAGCGAATGGTGCAGGGGCAAACTATCTAGTGATTGTGGTCAAGGATTAAAGCAACGAATTGCTGAATAATTGAGGTAAATAAAAAATGATACGAATGGTAACTTTCTTAATATTATTTTGTAGCAGTTTTATGTTGTATGCTGCGGATGAAACGCCAAGTGCGAATGAGTTGAGTGCAAGAGAAACGGTCAACAGTTATTTAGGAGCACTGATGACAGGCGATACACAGCAAG
>Ga0316207_10004049_pt1 | contig 13098 bp, 13 predicted proteins | sample 6weekpyrite_MG_FD_204943 | JGI IMG/M metagenome (GOLD analysis project Ga0316207, IMG submission 204943) | Microbial mat bacterial communities from mineral coupon in-situ incubated in ocean water Damariscotta River, Maine, United States -... | ecosystem: Environmental > Aquatic > Marine >... | reverse complement strand
GCCCCAACAAGAACCATCATGCCCCCAAGTATTTTACCCAACATCGCCAAGCCTAAGGGCAAGAATGCCAAGCCTGTTTCCCGGCCAGAATGTCTCAGTCGGTTGCTGTGAAGGCTGAAGACAAAAAACCAGATAGCCAGCATGCCGACCCAGCCTGAAATAATTGGTATTTCAACGCTTAATCGCAAGGCATCGACGGCCGCAAACACAGCCAACCCCAGAAGGAATGCCGTTGTTGACGCCCTGAAAACAGGTAGAAACATAACACCAAAATTCATGATAACCCCGACATGATTGATTGCGCCAGTATAGAAAGGCCAAGCAAGCCGTCCGTCAATATTCCCGGATGACTTGCCATGACATTTATTAATCGCAGGCCTTATTCAAATTCAATCATCAACTCATCGGCAGCAACAGACGCGCCTGCCTGCACCTGCACAGATTTGATAATGCCATCCTTTTCAGCCCGGATGACATTTTCCATCTTCATCGCTTCAACAACAAGAAGCACATCTCCGGCCTGGACTTTCTGACCGTCCTCAACATCAACAGAAACAATCAAACCCGGCATGGGACTGATCACCAATTTGCTGGTATCGGCTTTCTTCTTTTCAGGCAGCAGGGCATGCAATTCAGCCGCTCTCGGCGTGCACACAAGCACGGTTGAAGAATACCCGCGATGGCGCAGCCGGTACCCCTCCGTCAGATTGGAAAACTCCAGAGCGAAGGCTTGTCCACCGATTTCGGCCTCAAACAGATTCAAGCCCGGCTTCCAGCTGGTCGTCAGCGTCTGGCGATCCGAGCTTAGACCCGGTGTCCATAAACTGGCGCTACCATCAAGATTAAACTCGATTTCCGTCGCGATTTTTCGGCCACCCATCAAGACGACCCATTCTCTTGAGGTCAGCTCAGGCGCTTTGGTTATACGTCCCTCGAGCTGATCTGCACGCCGAAGGTATGTTTCATGGATAAAGGCTGCCGCACTGGAGATAAACAGAAGTTGGTCTTCTCGTGGGGCTGTCCCGTGAAAACCTTCCGGGAAGTGCTCCTCGATATAGCCTGTATGGATACGGCCTGTCTGAAAATCACGCTCATCAAGCACTGCTGATAAAAAGGGTGCATTGGATTGCAAACCCTCGACATAAAGACGATCCAGAGCGGATGCCAGCGTGTCGATTGCGATCTCACGGGTTTTGCCATAGCCGATGACCTTGGCAATCATGGGATCATAATAAAGGGAGATTTCATCGCCCTCCCTTACGCCGCTATCAATCCGTAATTCACCATCGCCAAGCTTGCCCTCTTTGGGCTCTACAAAACGCTTGAGGCGGCCAATGGATGGCAGGAACCCCCTATAAGGGTCTTCCGCATACAGGCGCGCTTCAACGGCCCAGCCATTGATATTCACCTCACGCTGTTTGAGGTTGAGTTCCTCACCGGAGGCAGACCGGATCATTTGTTCGACCAGATCAATCCCGCAGATCATTTCGGTGACCGGGTGCTCCACCTGAAGCCGGGTATTCATCTCCAGGAAATAGAAATTTTTGTCCTGATCGACGATAAATTCAACCGTGCCCGCACTGTCATAATCAACAGCGGCGGCCAGCGCGACAGCCTCTTCGCCCATGGCTTTGCGGGTCTTTTCATCCAGGAAAGGCGATGGAGCCTCTTCGAGAACTTTCTGATTTCTTCGCTGAACCGAGCACTCACGTTCATTGAGATAAATCACGTGATCATGCTTGTCGCCCATCACCTGAATTTCAATGTGGCGCGGCTTTTCGACAAATTTTTCGATCAAGATACGATCATCACCAAAAGCTGTTTTGGCTTCGTTTTGAGCCGAGACAAAACCTTCACGCGCTTCTTCTTCGCTGCGGGCGATCCGCATTCCCTTGCCGCCACCGCCAGCGGATGCCTTGATCATCACGGGGTAACCAATTTCATTGGCGGCTTCGACCGCGGCATCAGCATCAGCAATTTCACCATCCACACCCGGAATGGTCGACACACCGGCCTCGGCAGCCAATTGCTTGGAGCGAATTTTATCACCCATCGCCTCAATGGCGTTTACATTCGGACCAATCCAGCTAATTCCGGCTTTTTCAAGCGCTTTGGGGAAGGCCGCATTTTCTGACAAAAAGCCAAATCCGGGATGAACAGCATCGGCCCCGGTTTTCTTGACCACTTTCAGGATTGTCTTGAGTTTGAGGTAACTCTCTCCCGGTGCAGACGCCCCGATGTGAACAGCCTCATCAGCCATTTGTACAGCCATACTGTCGATATCGGCATCCGAATAAACGGCAACAGTCTGTATACCAAGACGTTTGCAGGTCTTGATGATACGAACTGCGATTTCACCACGATTGGCGATCAGAATTTTTTTGAACATGCTGTCCCCGAAAAGGATTGGGCGAATGCCCCTTTGAAAAGCGGTTTAGCGCGCTGCGCCCGTCCTCGGCAAGAGACGGGATGATACACAGATCATTCGCCGTCTGTCAGCCGGTCCAGCCAATCAAACTCGATCGCTCGCAAACGACCGATAACCGTGACCAGGAAGGCCGTCGACCAGCCTAATAACAAAAAGCCGTTCACCCCTTCTACCGCAGCAACGATTCGCCATTGTGGAGCCATGATGACATCGCCATATCCCAAGGTGGAAAATGTGGACGTCGAGAAATAGAGCGCTGTAGCCATGTCGGAGAATTCCCCAAGAAATATGTAAGCAAGGGCATAAACCCATATCTCAAGCGCATGGATGGAAAACAATCCCAGAACGAGCAAAACGATGAACACCGCCTGACGCAAACTGCTGTCATGCGGCTTGATATGTCTGGATCGTGATTTCATCACCCCCATCAACACACCCAAACCAAACATGTGGATGGCCACCGTGATGATGACGAGGAGCGCTGAAATCGTGAGAGATACAAACATGCTATAATCCTATACCCAGTTCTTTCTGACGCTTAACGCTCGACAACAGCATTGGCAGCAGCCCGACCTGATAAAATCGCTCCATGAAGTGTTCCCGGTGCGTGGGTGGATGTTGCTTCGCCCGCAAAGAACAGGCGTTGATCGACGGGCTCAAGCAAACGAATACGTGTATCCCATCGGGTGTCTTCACTGGGATATGAATAGCTTCCCAAAGCATTGGGATCTTGAGCCCACCGTGTCACTTGAGCGCTGATCGGATCAGGGAAATTAGCACCAAACATGCCGCGAAGGGCGTGCACGGCCTCTGCAACGGTTTCCTCATCTGTGTATTGCTCAAGATAACGCGCATATGAGCCGGCATTGAAGGCCATCAGAGCGGGCCCCTGTCCGTAAGACGACAAATTGAGAAACTCAGTCCAGGCTCCTCTTTCGTCAGCGACCCTATTGAAAATCTCAGGCGCTTCCGGCCAAGCGCTTTCATCGAAACGCAAGATACATTTGTTGAGCAGGCCTGAGCCAAGTGACTGAATGGCTGTATCCTTGCTGGATGGCAATGCAGGGGAAAACTCAACTCCGCCGCCTTGTAAAACGCCCAGAGGGATCGTGACCACCACGACATCAGCGCTTTCGCTACCGGATTGAGTGCTGACGATCACACCCGTTTGACTATGCTCAATCCGCTGCACCGCTTGAGACAGTCGAATATCCAGCCCTTCGGCCAAATTCATCATCAAGCGGTCCAACCCGCCTGTCACGATTGCATCGCCGCCATATTGATCATTGCCTTCAGCCCAGAAACACCGGGACAATTCCTCAAAATCAGCCCCGAATTCGTGTTCGACCTCTGTATTGAGCAGAAACAGGCCGCGACGCCGTTTGGACACGCTGGGCGATTCCAGTCGCATCAAACGGACAAGACGCTTTTTCAAAGAGCCACGGGGGCGGGATCGACAATCGGATTCCAAATTCCCACCCGGCGCATTTTCTGCAAACCGCAAGAGACGACGCTCCATCTCTTCAAGTCGGTTCAGAGCCCCTCCTTCCAGTATGCCCTCAAACTCGGAATAGACTTGGGTGTTGTCATAATCTGTCGGGAGCAAATTCAACCCGGATGCTTGAACCAGCTCAACCGCGGGATTGCCTTGCAGGCCATGTATCCAGGACGCCCCCAATTCAACCGGCATGTCTTGCCAAGTATGGCTGGTTTTAAGTCGACCGCCAATGCGGTCCTGCGCCTCCAGAACAACAACATCCATACCCGCTTGCTTGATATGTCTGGCACAGGAGAGCCCGGCCGCCCCAGCGCCAATAATAATGGCCTTGCCGCCGCGTCTTTGAGCCCGCAGAGGACTGGATATGGCCAGCATGGCGGCCATTCCGGTCATTACATTGCGTCTGTCGACTCCACTAAACCCGGACATGACTCATCCAATTTCCCCTATTGCGCCAATCATTGACGGGAAATTGGCAGCTGTCACGCATTGAGTTTCAAACCCGTTCTAAAGCGGGATGTTGTCGTGCTTCTTCCACGGGTTTTCGACATGCTTGTTTTTCAAGGTCCGCAAGGCCTGAATCAAACGACGCCGGGTATTTTTCGGCATGATGACATCGTCGATATAACCACGCCCGGCAGCGATAAACGGATTGGCAAAGCGATCTTCATATTCGGCGACATGATCAGCCATTTTATCCGCATCATCCAGATCGCCCCTGTGGATGATCTCGGCAGCTCCCTTGGCACCCATCACAGCGATTTCAGCGGAGGGCCAAGCGTAATTCACATCACCACGAAGATGCTTTGAACTCATCACATCATAAGCCCCGCCATAGGCCTTGCGGGTGATGACTGTGAGCTTGGGCACTGTGGCTTCGGCATAGGCAAAGAGCAGCTTGGCTCCATGTTTGATCAAGCCGCCATATTCCTGCTTGGTGCCTGGCAAGAAACCCGGCACATCCACAAATGTGATCAACGGGATATTGAAAGCATCACAGAAGCGGACGAAACGCGCGGCTTTACGGCTTGCATCAATGTCGAGAACACCGGCCAGAGACATCGGCTGGTTGGCAACAAAGCCGACAGGCTGGCCTTCCAGGCGACCAAAGCCGACAACGATATTGCTGGCATAATCGGGAGAAATTTCGAAGAAATCGCCCTCATCCGCGACCTTCTGGATCAATTCCTTGATGTCGTATGGCTTGTTCGGATTAGATGGAACCAAGGTATCCAGGCTGTCTTCTGACCGCTCTGCGGTGTCATAACTCGGGCGTTTAGGGGGCTTTTCCTGGTTGGAAAGGGGCAGAAAATCAATCAGACGCCGGATTTGCACCATCGCCTCAAGATCATTGTCGAAGGAGCCATCGGCGACGCCTGATTTATTGGCGTGGATGGAGGCTCCCCCCAGCTCTTCATGGGTGACTTCCTCATTGGTGACGGTTTTGACCACATCCGGGCCGGTCACATACATGTAAGACGTGTCTTTCACCATGAAGATGAAATCAGTGATCGCGGGTGAATAGACATCACCGCCAGCGCATGGCCCCATGATCACAGAAATTTGCGGGATGACACCGGACGCCAATGTGTTTTGCAGGAAGATATCGGCATAACCGGCCAAGGAGGCAACGCCCTCCTGGATGCGGGCTCCACCGGCATCAAAAATGCCAATGATCGGTGCCCCGTTTTGCAAGGCCGCTTGCTGGATTTTGACGATTTTCTGGGCATGGGTTGCAGAGAGTGAGCCGCCGAAAACAGTGAAATCTTTTGAGAACACATAGACCAGCCGACCATTGACCGTCCCATGGCCGGTAACGACACCATCGCCGGGAATTTTGTTTTTCTCCATGCCGAAATCGGCACAGCGATGCTCAACAAACATGTCCCATTCTTCAAAGCTGTCATCGTCCAGCAAAAGCTCAATGCGTTCGCGCGCTGTCAGCTTGCCTTTGGCATGCTGCTTTTCAATCCGCTTTTCACCCCCGCCCATGCGGGCAGCAGCACGTTTGGCATCAAGTTGTTCGATAACGTCTTTCATGAACGAAAAGCCTTCACTGACTACAGGTGTCAGCGGCATAGCAGACGTTTCATGGGCGGGGCAATAAAACTCGGCTGATTGTCTGCGCTTCCATCCGCCCTTGGCTCGTTTTTTGCAGCCAAACCTGCAGGAGCAATATCATGTTTGAATATTTTTCACCTGACGGACAAATCGGCTCACCCTTGCAAGCTATCGGTTTTTTAGGGTCTGCCCTGCTTGGAACGCTTCTCATGCTTCATGCGATGAGGGCTTACAGTCAAACACGTGACTTGCTCAGCCTGTTTGCCGCCTTCTGGCGTCTGGACACCCTTGCATTACTGGCCTTGTCAGCTTTGGTGGTGCTCAATCTCTTCCATCATGCTATTGCGCCCCTTGATGGCGTCTTCAGACCGGAAATCGGCGATGGAGGATTGGTTGAAAACCTCACCATTCTCGTCATGCTTTTCCCTGCCGTTATATTTTTCGGAGCCCTTCTGCGTGGAAACCGGCAATCAGAGCTGGGCGTCGTTTTCATGAGCCTGGTCAGCTTTGTACTGATTTTTGCCTTCGGAGAAGAAATCAGCTGGGGTCAGCACTGGTTTGGCTTTGATATTCCAGAATCAATCGCGCAGACCAATCTGCAAGAAGAGATCAATTTGCATAATTACATTCAGCCCGAGACGATGGAATTGATCTATTTCATCATTGGTATGGCCTTGCTGTTGATCGCTGCCAATCTGCAATGGCTTTTCAAGGCAAGCCGGTCCGATCAGGGCTTTCTGGCGCTAAAAACACTTCTGATTCTGTCATCCATTTTGATGACACACCATATCTTCCAGGAATTGGCCGAACTGGCGGTGATCGTCACCGGCTTCTTGATCTGGGCACGCATGAATGATGGTCGGATGAAACTCAGGCCGACTTGGCTGAAGGCTTTGGCATCGATTTGAGCGTTTCCAGCCAAGCCTGCGCCTCCCGATCCAGACGATCAACACACTCTTGTTTCATGTCCTGATAGCGTTTGCGTGTCATTCCTGCCTGATTAGTGATATCGCGCTTGTAGTTTGAATACTCGGTTGCCTTGTCGGGATGGGCCGTCAGATAGTCACGAAAAGCAAGATGCCGGACAAGGTCTGGGGATCCCATTTGGAAAATATGGACGTGATGGGTCCTGACGCCAACGTCATTACTCTTCCTGAAATAGCGCCGTCCCTCCAAGCCATAGCTGCCCTTTGCCTCATATCCCTGGATTTCCATTTCCCCGACGCATTGATCAACAGCACCCAAGTCTTCAACACCGATCAGGATGTCGATTACGGGTTTGGTGAAAATACCCGGGATGGACGTGCTGCCAATATGTTCGACCAAATGAGCATTGGCTCGGATAATTGACTTGAGCAAATCCGCTTCAATCTGGAACTTACCTGCCCATTCGGGATCATGGGCTCGAATTATGTCGCTCATGGCAGAATGAGTGCGAGAGCCTATTGAAACGGGTTGAGTTTTTTCAGGAAGAGCTGAAGTCCGCCTCTATTTTCCTTGCGATCCAGCTCTTCCTGGGATGTCAGGAAAGCGGTCTGGATGACATAGCGTTCGCCTTCAAACGGCAAATGACCATGCCAGGATGTATCCGAGCGCAAAAAGGCAAACATGGTCCCCGCAATGGGGGGAACCTGAGCGGAATAATCTTCAAAATCATCCGGCCCGTTGAGGACCCGCAACACGCCAGCGCCTGAGCCATCCCAATCCTCATTGAGATAGATCAGCATGGTCAGGATTTTTGATTTGGAATCGACATGGATTGTACCGTCTGATTTGGCAGACAGCTTGCGGATGGTGGTCATCCGCGGTTTGTCCGTCAGGTCCACGCCCATCATGTCAGACAGGGCCTGAGCCAATTCCGGGCTTTCCACGTCCGCCATCAAGCGGTCAAAGGCCGCCCCTGCCCCTTCCATTTTGGAAAGCGGCAAATAGCCGTGCTTGGTAATCTCAGGATAATCTTGGCGCACATCCGACGATTCTTCTGACGTCAAAACATCGGAAGCAACCATATAATTAAACGGCTCATGCGTAACAGAAGCCGCCCGGACCGCATCAAAATCTATCATGCCACCCGGCCCGGTTTTACCGGTTGATGTTGTTGATGCTTCGGCCATGACAGAACTCCCAAATCTCGTGTCTGGTTCAGTTTATACAGAAGGGATCACGCTTCAACCAGCCTTGGGCGTGTCCAATGCGCGCAGCCAGCGCTCCACAGTGACCAATTCATCGCGCAAATGCTTGGCTCGAAGCGCAGCATCTTCATCCTCACCCCACTGGGCGGCCTGATAGGCCTCATCCAGCGTGGACAGCGCGAATGCCTGATCTCCGCTGATTTGACCGGCCTGCAAGGCACATCCCAACACAGCCGAACCGCAGACAGCCGTGGCATGGGCTGTGGCTGTCAGCTTCCAATTATCCAGGGTTTCAGCGTGCGAGAAGAAAGCCTGAAGCGCCACCGCATCCTGATCCACAGGAACCACACCGGTGACAGCTTTCAGGCGTGCGCCCAACGTCTCGTCGGCCCAATCCAGCAAAGGATCCCAGGCCGCTGATTGTGCCGCGATCAGATCATCGGGCTCCGGGGCCCGAAAACACAGCAAATCGGTTGAGGCATATTTGGCAATTTCAGCCAGGGTTTCAGCGCGAGCTTGATCCATATAATCCAGCGTGACGAAGGCCAATCGCGTTGCCGGCATAAAGGGCGGATCAATGCGTTCGCCCTGAGCGGCCCATTCCTTTGCGACCATGTCAGCCGCCGCTTGGGTCGGCAGTATCAGGGCCTTTTTGACAGGTGATTTGACACTGCGACCATCCAACAGGACCACCCAGCCATCATCGCCCTGTTCGACCGTGACGTCTTTGTAGAAACGCTTGGGCCGGTTATCTTCTTGCTCAGGCAGTTTCACACCGGGCTTGGTTTCAAAGTCACTCATGCTGCTGTCTCTTTAAGCTTATCAGTCAATTGGTTCAAACTTGCCCTCAGGCTTGAAAATTCGTGGTGCAATTCGTGGGCACCGCCCGCGTTGATTTCGTCCGGGGTGTGAAAGCCCCAACTGACGCCCAGTGCCTTCACTTTGGCATTGCGAGCCATTTCCATATCAAAGCTGGTATCGCCGATCATAACGGTATTTTCAGCCTCAACGCCCGTTTCATTCATTGCATCGATGATCATGCGGGGGTGTGGTTTACCAGCGCCGCCATCCACCGTCTGAAAAGTATCAAAATGACGGTGAAGCCCGTGATGATTAAAGACGATATCCAGACCGCGCCGGGCTTTTCCTGTGGCGACGCCCAACAGCCAGCCTTCGTCCACCAGGGACTCGATTGTTTCCAGAACACTTTCATAGAGCGGTTCTTCAAAACCCGGCTCTTGTCTTTGTTCGACGAAAGCTTCTTTGTAAAATGTACCGAGTTGCAGAACCCGCTCCGCGCCATAATCCACAGGAGCCAGACGGCAAATCGCTTCACTTAACTCAAGGCCAACAATGGTTCGTGTGCGATCATAGTCTATATCGCCCAAACCGGCCCTTTTGAACGCACGGCTCATGGCGCTCTGGATGATTTTGCGGCTGTCGACAATAGTCCCGTCAATATCCCAAATCGCCAGCTTTAACGGCCCACTCATTCCAATTCGTCCTCTACCCGGTTTTCGTCAATCTCCGCTGGATCAAAGCCCAGGGCATTGAAAACATAGTTCAAACCCGGCGGAAGCGGGGCTTCCAGGATCAAAGGACCGCCCTTGTCTTGCGGCAGCTCCAACCGGCGCGCATGCAGGCACAGCTTTTTGTCGAGATTTTCCGGGCCCGGCCTGTGACAGGTGTATTTCCTATCGCCAAGAATGGCATTGCCCATTGCCGACATGTGCACCCGCAATTGATGCGTCCTGCCGGTGACGGGGCGCAAGGCGACCCAGGCGGCTTTCTGGCCGGCATCAGCGATAACAGTATAGCGGGTCAGGGCATGACGCGCGCCCTCCTCACCATGATCGGCCCCGACCATTTGTTCGTAATCGGCATCACGGCCAAGAATGACGGCTTTTTTCATAAAGCCTTTGACTTCACCCTGTTTGGGCTTGGGCATGCCAATTGTAACGGCCCAATAGGTTTTTTTTGTTTTGTGGGATTGAAAAGCCTTGGCCAGCTTGGCGGCGGCCGCCGGACTTTTACCAACCACCAAAACGCCGGATGTGTCCTTGTCTAAACGATGAACCAGGCGGGGACGGCTCAAACCTTCACCAAACGCATCCAGCAAGCGATCAAGATGCTTGGTGGTTTTTGATCCACCCTGAACAGCCAGCCCCTGCGGCTTGTTGAAGGCGATGATCTCGTCATTTTCAAAAATGACCAAGGAACGGGCAAATTCAATTTCTTCGGAGGAAAGCGTGTCATTCTTCTTCACCTCGCCCGGTTCAGGCAGAGGCGGCACGCGAACGATTTGTCCGGTGCTGACACGGGTATCTGTTTTAGCCCGGGACCCATCAATGCGGATATCCCCCTTGCGACAAAGCTTTTGCACCATGCCGTGACCAATATGAGGAAAACGGCGTTTGAACCAACGGTCCAGTCGCGAGTTATCCTCGCCTTCTTCAACTTCAATTTTTTGAACGCCACTCATGATACCACCTTACGTACGATCAGCATGCCGACCATCAGGGCCGCCAAGCTAAAGACAACGGATGAGGCTGCATAGGAAAAGGCATTGAGCCAAGCCTTGCGTTCTATCATCAAGCCCAACTCAAGCGAGAACGCCGAAAATGTGGTGAAGCCACCCAGAAAACCAACCACACCAAAAACACGCATGAGGTGATTATCACTGCGATCTGTTGCGACCAACCAGCCAATCACTATCCCCATGGCCAGGCTACCGGTTATATTGATGATGAAAGTTCCCCAAGGCTGGTCCGGTCCGAACAGGCGTAAAGCCGTTCTGCCCACCAAATGTCGGGAGATGGCCCCCAAGGCTCCGCCAGCGCCGATAAGAAGAATATTATACATGGCCGCTCGATAGGGCCCCTAGCCTGCCTTGGCAAGGCTTGTGACAGCAGGCATTGCCAATTTTCCACTTCAGGTTTTCAAACATTACCAATCTGTAAATACATATCTGTAATGGTTAAGTATGCATTTCTGCATGTCTGATGTGAAACTATAGCCATTGTCGTTTTCGGCTAACAGCTTATTTACCAAACAACGAACCGGGAGGGCCCGGATCGAAATGAACGAAGACATTGAAAGGAAACAAAATGACCCGTTTCACACAAGCACTCTCCACCGTCATCAACGTGGTTTTTATTGCAGGTGTATTCGGTGCCATGGCTTTTGCCATCGCCCCGACCATCGCGTAAGGCAATTCACTGACGCAGCCCTGACAGGGCTATGATTGCAGAGATATAGCCAGGCAGATTTTTCGCCGAACTTGCCTGGCAAAACTCTTTACAAACAAAAAGCGGGATCCGGCACACGCCAGGTCCCGCTTTTGTTTTGAGGGTCTTGTCATGAATGGTTGGCAGCCACCAAACTTTGCTTAGACTGATGACGAGCCCAAATGGAGTTTGTCATGTTGTTTCTGATCGCTGCTGCCAGTCTGATATTTCAGGACAGCCAAGCCATACAGGATCAGGCTGAATCCGTCACCGACATACCGGTTGAAGAACAAGTTCAGCCGATCCCGACGGATGCCCCCACGTTGATCGCACACTTCGACGCTATTTATCAAAGCCGAAACGAGATCATAGCCGAGCATGCCGCCCGCAAAGCCCGCGAGCGTTATCTGCGCACCTTATTGCTGCCAGTTCTCTCTCGAACAGATCTTGATGACGGGGCGCGTGGCGACATTCTGAGGGAAACCAGAGACACATTCGATGTTGTTGAGACCTCCAATGCAGATTGGGCACTGGGTATTTTGCAAAATGAGGATTATTTCGCGCTCAATGCCGACCATCCCGGAATGGCATCAGAAATTCTGGAATGGGCCGAACGGCATAACGATTCTGAAGGTGTCGTTTTGACTGCTTTAGAACCGCTCGCGGTTTCAGGCTTGTATGATGCATCCAGATTTGCCGAACGCGTCGATTTGCTATCTGTGGCACAAAACCGCCCCCAGATTTATGGAAGCCAACAAATCTGTGAAGCGGGTATATGGACAGAATACCCTGTCATGGAACCAGACCAACTAGACAGTAGACGCGAGGCATTGGATTTGCCGTCTATCGCTGAATTCCGTGACGAGCAAGGCACCTCAATTGGCGAAAATTGTGAAATCAGTCCTTCGCCTTGATCGCCAGATACAGCATCAGCGCCACAGATATCATCACCAACAATCCTGAAAATCCAAGGATCGGGCCCATTTGTTCGATCGGAGCCATATCACCATACAGCATGTAGAGCGCCGAGATCATGATCACGGCTCCACCATGGTGGAAGACCAATTGTATTTTGGACAAAATACCCTTGCTGAGCCCAAACACGCGGTAGATTACCGCCCAAAGCACGGACAAAAGGCCGCCGACCAGCATGATATGAGCATGGGTCGGTAATTGTCCGTGATCCATGCTTTTACCCATGATCTCCCCCAGTGTCATACCCACCAGAAACCAGACAAGACCCAAAACAAGATGAATGCGTTCGATTTTCATAATAATCTCCCCAGATAATTGTTAGGGAGAGCATATTCGCGCTTAAGGCGAAAAACAAATAATACCTGAGCGGTCGTTAGCCCTGGCGTTTTGACCGAACTTGCCGCCAACGTTCCAGACGCTCTTTGATAGCGGTCTCCCGGCCTATATCCTTGGGTTCATAGAAGACAGGACGATCACGCATCTCATCGGGAAAATAATCCTGTCCGGACACCCCACCGGGCACATCATGATCATATTCATATCCCGCCCCATAGCCCTGCTCCTTCATCATCTTTGTCGGGGCATTGAGAATATGGGCAGGCGGTGTCAGTGAACCGGTCGCATTCGCAGCGCTCTGGGCCTTTTTCCAAGCTGTGTAGACAGCATTGGATTTGGGGGCACAGGCCAGATGCACCACGGCCTGGGCAATGGCCAGCTCGCCTTCCGGGCTGCCGAGAAATTCAAACGCCTCTTTGGCAGCAATGGCGGAATGAATAG
>Ga0316207_10004048_pt1 | contig 13098 bp, 10 predicted proteins | sample 6weekpyrite_MG_FD_204943 | JGI IMG/M metagenome (GOLD analysis project Ga0316207, IMG submission 204943) | Microbial mat bacterial communities from mineral coupon in-situ incubated in ocean water Damariscotta River, Maine, United States -... | ecosystem: Environmental > Aquatic > Marine >... | reverse complement strand
TGGCCAGCACGGCCCCGGCACGCGCTGCATTACGTGGATCTTCAATAGAGGCCTGCAGGGCAATAAAGCCAAGATATAAAAACAGTAAAATCAGTTCAGAGGTTAAGCGTGCATCCCAGACCCAGTAGGTGCCCCACATTGGTTTACCCCAGAGCGAACCGGTTGCCAGAGCCAGAAATGTAAAGGCTGCACCAATGGGTGCGCTGACACTGGCCATCAGGTCAGCGGTTTTTATGCGCCAGATTAAACCAATGGCCCCGGATGTCGCCATCACCATATATATAAACATTGACATCCAGGCGGCGGGCACATGTACAAACATGATGCGATAACTCTCGCCCTGCTGGTAATCCGGTGGCGCAACAAACAGACCATAGTACAGGCCCGCTAACATGGTTAATACAAAACCCCAGACAAACCAGGGGATCATCTTGCCTGACATTGAATAGAAGTTCTTCGGTGAAGCAAACTTATTAACTATTGCCGGTAATTTCATAATCTTCAGAAAATATTCACTGTTACATTAAATTATATGCCGGGACATAAGCCGCTGGCATCACTACATATTTCAAAAACGCGGTACCGCAGAGACCTGGAGCTCGCTCTATAAGCCGGCATTCTCTGGCATTCCCTACGCCCGTGGCTAAAACATTGCTTATCAGCATGCATCATTCACGCTACTCTACACTAATCTTCAGGGCTGTTGCCGTTGCAATCGGTGCCAGTGTAACGGACAACGCTAGCAATGCCCCCAGAAAATACAACTGCCCCTTAATGGACAGACCCGCCAGACTAGCATCCACCGCATTTGCTGAGAATATCAATACCGGGATATAAAGTGGTAACACCAGTAAAGACAACAACATGCCTCCACGGTTCAGACCCAGGGTCAAACCCATACCAATCGCCCCAATCAGACTTAATATTGGAGTGCCCAGTAGCAACGTTAACATCAGAGTGATAATGCCCTCCGAAGGTAAAAACATAAACAGACCCAGCAGAGGGGCCAGTAATATAATTGGCACACCGGTCACCAGCCAGTGACTGATAATTTTTGCCAGCACTAATAGCGAATTTGAGTGTGGGCTTAATAACAGCTGTTCCAGTGTGCCATCATCATAGTCGGCCTTAAACAGGGTATCGAGGGATAACATGGCCGCGAGAAGTGCGGCCACCCAGATAACCCCTGGGGCCATGGTCTGTAGCAGCGCCTTCTCCGGGCTTGTCCCCAGCGGAAAAAGCGTAACCACAATGACAAAAAACAGTAACGGATTAAGCAGCTCTGTGCGGTGCCGATAAGACAGCATCAAATCACGCCTGATGAGCGCAAAAAAAGCGCTTGAGGTGGACGGGGTCATGGGCACTTCTCCAGCTGGGTGCTAGGTAGAACCAGCCGAAACTGCTCCCCGGCATTCACTGACACCGGCTGATGAGAGGTAATAACCAGGCTTCCCCCGCGGTTTATGTGCTCCGCAAACAAACTTTCCAGCATCGCCACCGCAGCGACATCAAGCGATGTATAGGGCTCATCCAGAATCCAGCACCGAGCCGAACTTAAAAACAGCTGAGCAAGCGCCACACGGCGCTTTTGACCCGCTGATAACTGCGCACAGGGAACATCTTCAAAGCCATACAGCCCCACCTGGTAGAGCGCCTCTTCTATACCATTGTCCGATTTGCTGCCATGAAGCTGCTTTGCCATACACAGGTTTTCAATCGGGCTTAACTCATATTTAATGCCCGCTTTATGCCCTATAAACAATAAATCCTGGAAATATTCTGATTCGGGGTGGTTAATTCGTCGCCCCTGCCACAAAACCTCACCCTCAAGCGGTTGCGCAAGCCCCGCCATAATGCGCAACAGGCTGGTCTTTCCGGTACCGTTTTTACCTTCCACACGCAAAACCTGCCGCGGACTTAATTCAAATTCAAGATCTGAAAATAAATCACGGTAGCCCCGTGTACAGCTGATGGATTTGACCTGTAAACCGGCGGTTGCGTCGGTCATGGATTGATTACCTGCATTATTCGGCGATAGCTCTGTTTAAATCCTGATTTAAGCGGCGGATTTTACAGGGGTTTTCGTTTAATAAACAGTAAGAAAGGCCGATTTATGACTACCAGTTAACATCGTGTAATTTTCAGGCAAATATAATAAGTAAATAATGCTTTTAAAATTTCGTTCATTATCCCTATACTCAACTTTAAGGAAATTACTATAAAGCAATGTTACTGATGATGATTCGTTTTTACTCTGTACTCTTAGCAGGCTGGCTATTTATACCCCTTTCAGTCTGTGCTGCACCCGCTCAACCCTCGCAAAACACCGATACAAAAGCATTTAACCTGAAAACCCTGCAATCCCTGTTCGAAAGCATGAAACGCACCCAGGCTTATGCCTACGCCAGGCATTACCTGCCAGAAATGGAAGGTGACCCCTATTTTGATTATTATTATGGCGTCTCAGCCATTGATAGCGGCAATGCCAGTGAAGGGGTCTTTGCCCTGGAACGGGTGCTGGTGAGCTTCCCGAATGACCAGGTTGCTCGACTGGAACTGGCACGGGGTTATTTTATATTGCAGCAGTATGCGCAAGCCAGGGTCTCATTTGAGATGGTGCTGCAAACTAACCCTCCCGACCAGGTAAGGGAAACCGCCCTCGCTTATCTAGATAGAATAAGGGTAAGCGAATCACGTTATCAAACTACACATAGTGGCTTTATAGCACTAGGCTTTGGTAATGATGACAATGTGAACGCAGGTATTGATGAAGACACCCCTTTTTTCAGCAGTGATAGCCTGGCCCAGGATGATAACTTTACCAGGTTGCTTGGCAGCTGGACTTTTTCACACCCATTCAGGCCCGGCTGGTCATTTGAGAGCAGCCTTAACGGCGACTTAAGGAAAAACCTGGATTTAGATCAATTTGATACCACCACAACAACTCTGCAACTTGGTATTACACATAACCAGGCTTCTAGCCGATACAAAGCTAAACTCCTGGTACAGGAGTTCACACTTGATGGAGACAGTTATCGCTCACTCAACGGACTGAATCTTGACTGGCAATATACAATTACCGAACACTCAAGTATTAATACCAGTATTCAGTATGCGCAACTTGATTATTCTGATTTTCCATTGCGAAACTCAAACCTTACGGCATTAGGTGTTAATTACCTGCATAGCTTCTCTGGCAAACTGCAACCCATGTTCTTTTTATCCCTTAGTAGCGCTGCTGAAGCCGCAGATAGTAATACTATACAAGCGAAGGCCGACACTGAACGTGCTATTTACAGCTTTCGTAGCGGCGTGATTCTCAGCTTTACTAACACGCTTGCTTTACAGGCATCAATAGGTACGCAAACCAGTGACTATGAGGTTCCATCAAAGTTCTTTTCCCTTACAACTGGCTTAGTCGAAGACAGGAACAGAGATGACAGTTATGACACAGCAGACCTGAAACTGCTCTGGGCATTTGCCCGCAAGTGGAGACTGGATACACAATTGAATTACACAAAAAATGACTCAACGCTAGATATCTATGACTATGAACGTAATGTATTTGAGATGAGCTTAAATTACACCTTTTAACCCTAGGGAAGCTTACATCATACCTGGAGAGAGTTATGAACAGTTTTAACCATAAAAAAACAATTATTAGCCTTTTGCTGATATCCGCACTGCATACCGGTGGCGCTTCAGCGGGCATGGTTAATGGCACTCACTGGACGATCAAATCCGGTGATTCCCTCTATAAAATTGCCAGAAATATTTTCCCCGGCGACAGCAAAAAGCAGAGCCAGTTACGTAAAGCCCTGGTTGATATAAACCCACAGGTCTTTAAAGGAAACCCCAGCAATATTTCAGTGGGTGACAAATTACAGCTTCCTGATTTTGCTATTAGCCAGAAAACACCTGTAGCACCCACAAAGACTAAAGTAGCCACTGTAAAACCTGCGCTTCCCGTGAAACCAGCAGCCATTCCAAAAACACCAGCCACCTCAAAAACTAAAACAAAACTTAATTCACCTAAAGATGTTATTGGCCAGGTCGTTATAAATGTAGGTGAACTATCGGCGGAAAATCGAGGTGCCATACGCAAGCTAAATCGCCGCTCCTCTATTCTACGTGGTGACACCATTTCCACAGGCAGTGAAGGCCACACACAAATTCGCATGAAAGACGGGGCACTGCTCTCACTTCGCCCATATACCCACTTGAAAATTGCAGATTATCGCTACAATGGCCGACAGGATGGTACTGAACAAAGCATTATCGAATTATTAAAAGGCGGCTTCCGTACCATTACCGGCGCGATCGGCCACATCAACAAACAAAACTATAAAATACGCACCAGTGTAGCCACCATTGGTATTCGCGGCACCCACTACTCGCTGATGCTATGCGATGATAATTGCCGAGATGACAGTGGTAAAAAAGTAAAAGCCGGTTTATATGGTGGCGTAAGCGATGGCGCTGTGGTGGTTGAAAACAAAACCGGCATTCACCGCTTTAATAACGACCAGTTCTTCCAGATCGTTTCAAACAAAGCGAAGCCAATAGAGTTCATCAAGCCACCAGGCGTTCTAAAAACCAGTCCACGAGCTATCGCAAAGGCGACGGATAAAGACAGGCTTAAGAAAATTAAGGAACATATTAGCAATAAGCATAAAGCCAAACACCGCCGTAGAGCGGTGATTATTGAAACCGGCCAGCCAGAAATCGCTAATCGTCCACCAATCGTAGTCGCTGATTTAAATACCAGCACGACACCCGTCAGTATTGTAGAGCCCCAAAAAGCTCCCGATGGCTCAGCGGCACTGATTAGCTTTAGTCACCTTGATGCCAATTCCGACCTTACCGGAACAGCGGCACCGGTAATCGTTTCTCCAGCTACTAACAATGAAATATTAATCAGGGATAATATCCTCCCGGACGGCACTGTCGCAGGCAAAATACCCTATGCAGGCACAGAGTTCTCTAACGACCCGGTACTGGGCACTATTGAACATAAACTCGCCATGGTCTCTTCTACTGGTGTACCGGCCACCCTGGTTCCCTCCAGCCTGGGTGGCAACCCTGCCCTGGGAGTTAACTGGGGACGCTGGAATGGTGAGTACACCGTCCTTGAAAATGGTGCACCGATCACCACGAAAGATGATTTTCATTTTATCTACAGTGAAAACATCACCACCCCCACTCAGCTTGCAAATGTCGGCGGCCTGTATGCCACCGCCAGTTATTCAGTGGCAGGGGGCACGCTTCCAACCAATGATAGTGGCATTGCAGGCACGAGTTTAGCGGTTATCTCAATGGATGTAGATTTTGCAAATAGCCAAATTGCAAACTACGATATTTCAGCCAGTGTTGCTGGTAATAATTACTCAGCATCCGCCTCAAGTATTGCTTTTACAGCACTGGATCGCAGCTTTAATATTCAAAGTGTTTCGGGCTGTGCACTAAACGCTGGCTGCTCAGGTGAAGCCAGTGTTGTATTTGTGGGTGACCTGGCACAGGGCGCTTTAAATACCTACCAGATCCAGGATGTCACCGGAGCCAGCAGCATTAATGGTGCGGCTTTACTAACCACTCCACAAATTCCCTGAAGCCAGTTTCATCCAACTTCACAACAGAATACGCAGCCAGGGCTTAACGGCTGCGTATTTTTTTGCACAATAGTAATTTCTCACCGCTTCATATATTCTACTCACCTCCAAAGCACATAAGTAAATACAAAATGCCAAGCATCGCCGACTTTACCAAATCAGAAATATGGACCATTGAAAGCACCCTGAAAGAGCGCTGGGGCAAAGACCATGGAATCGAATTACAGTTTGCTGATACGGATATCCGGATAAACCTGGGGGATAAAGACACCACCGAATGTCCCGCAGTCATCTGGCAACACAAGGGCTGCAACTTTGTCATTTTCAAGACCGGCATGCAAAATTACCGCTGCCAGTTTTTCTACCGTGGCTACCAGCAATACGGAACTGGGGTTCATGAGTACGATGATATCGGCGACTGTATTATTTCTTTACTGCAGGTCCAGGCAGATCATGCCCGTGAAAACCAGATTGATCAGGAAAATAATGATGGCACCCTGCCTCGCGGCACAGAACGACAATAACCTCGTTTGATTATTCTCCCTCGGGGAAAGAACTTCAGTTCTGTCCCCTGTTTTGATACCACAGAAATTATTAGAACAAACTCTCAATAACCAGGAAAAGAAAGGCACGACAAAGTCTCGCGTTAGATTGCGAGAATCGGGGAAAGAACTTTAGTTCTGTCCCCTGTCCTGATACCACGGAAATTATTAGAACTGGTTATACGGCCCTGAACCACTCTCGTGGACTCACTACAGGGGACAGAGCGCAGAAAGCGGCGGTCTGTCCCCGAGCATGTCAATCATATGTGCGACTCCGAACAGGCTTTCAATAACTAGAAGAACAAGTATTTATCCTTAAATTACTAAATTAATTTATTTTAAATTTCTAAAATATTTTCTTTTGATTTTTATCAACCTATAACCCCCACTAGTGGCCCCATAAATAAGCTTGATTTGTTCGTTTTGCTCGCTTGAGTCATTATCTTTTCACCAAATTTCTATCGCTTGCGTTACCTGGTAGCGCAAAGCAATACATAACTAAAACAAAATGTGGGATGAGGATTACTAATGAGCGCAAAAAACGCCTTTTATGCACAGTCTGGTGGAGTCACCGCCGTTATCAATGCATCAGCCTGTGGCGTTATTGAAACAGCACGCAAGCACTCTGATAAAATCGCCAATGTTTACGCGGGGCGTAACGGCATCATCGGAGCCCTTGAAGAAGATTTAATCGATACCAATCTCGAATCAGCTGAAGATATAGCGGCACTTAAAAACACACCTTCCGGCGGATTTGGTTCATGCCGTTTTAAATTAAAAAGCCTGGAAGATAATAAAGTTGAGTACGAGCGCTTAATCGAAGTTTTTAAAGCACATAACATTGGTTACTTTTTTTACAATGGTGGTGGCGACTCCGCCGACACCTGCTACAAAGTTTCTCAGCTCTCAGAAAAAATGGGCTTCCCGGTACAGGCGATACATGTCCCTAAAACCGTCGATAATGATTTACCCATAACCGATAACTGCCCCGGCTTTGGTTCCGTCGCAAAATACATTGCGGTTTCGGCTCTTGAGGCCTCCTTTGATGTTCGCTCAATGGCAAAAACTTCAACCAAAATATTTGTGCTGGAAGTTATGGGCCGCCACGCAGGCTGGATTGCGGCTGCCGGCGGTTTAATTGAAGACGAAGGTATTCCGGTCATTGTGCTCTTCCCGGAAGTAGAGTTTGATAAAGACAAGTTTATGGCCAATGTTGATGCAAAGGTCAAGCAGCACGGATACTGCACCATTGTTGTTTCTGAAGGCACACACTGGCCAGATGGTAAATTCCTGGCGGAACAGGGTACACGCGATTCATTTGGCCACGCACAATTAGGTGGTGCTGCTCCTGTTGTTGCGAATATGATTAAAGATGCACTGGGTTACAAGTTCCACTGGGCAGTTGCTGATTACCTGCAACGCGCTGCACGTCACCTGGCCTCTGAGTCTGATGTCGAACAGGCTTATGCATTAGGCGAAAAGGCAGTTGAGTTTGCACTCCAGGGTCACAATTCAATTATGCCGACTGTTGATCGTAAATCAAACAATCCCTACAAATGGGAAATAGGCCAGGCACCCTTATCTGAGGTCGCAAACGTAGAAAAAATGATGCCAAAGGATTTTATTACTGATGACGGCTTCGGCATCACACAGGCCTGTAAAGATTATCTATATCCATTAATCAAAGGCGAAGCCTACCCTGCTTACAAAGAGAATGGCTTACCCGACTATGTCACTTTGAAGTTACAGTCAGTCGATAAAAAACTTGATCCGTTTGAAGTTTAAAACGAAAATAAAAAAGGAAGCGCATGCTTCCTTTTTTTTAACCATAAGCATTTAACCACTAATGCACGCGTATATACGCAATTTTATGTTGTAAAGCATATGACGTACAACACTTAAAAAAACGTATAATTCCCTTTGCGTACATTTGCGTTTATTTGCGGAAAAAAGCTTCAGAAAATGACACTAGACAAAGCAAGAGAAATTATAGCCGACCATGTTGCCATTGCAGGTGGTTATAACCAGACAGCCACAAAAATGATACTCGGCGAATTACAGAAAGATGAAGGCCAGGCTGCAGTTGATGCTGTTATTAAAGAGTTCAATCTTCACGAACTCTGGGGCTTTGCACCGGGCACTCATTTTGAAAGCATGTATAAATAAAATATAAAAAATGCAATTTTATTCTCGCTATGAATAAAATTGCTGATGGCATAAATAAAACTCGTTATAAATTTAAATTGTAATCGGTCACGTTTGATAAACATCAAACTAATTAATGATGTTTAGCGCCTATAGTCAGACAACCGATTTTCAATCAAATAGTAACTGCACGGTAGTTCAGTTTATTTAAAATGGAATTTTAAACTTGCAGCTATTATTAAGTTGGTTTTCGCAGAGCCAGATTTAATAGCACTTTTAAAATCTGACTCAATACAAAGTGAGCTTTTCACATAATAATATTGGGGGTCAGTCATGTCCGAAGGACTAATAATTGCTCTAGCGTGTGCCCTGGCGGGTATTACCTATGGCGTCATTTCAATCTTTAGCGTTCTTTCCAAACCATCCGGGAATGATGAAATGCAGCGTATTGCCGGTGCCATTCAACAGGGGGCTATCGCTTACCTGGCCCGGCAATACACAGCAATAAGCTTCGTTGGAGTTGCACTATTTATTGTGATGGGTGTTTTCCTTGACTGGTATACCGCCATCGGTTTTGCCATAGGCGCTGTTTTTTCTGGCGCGGCAGGCTACATTGGCATGCACGTATCAGTGCGCTCAAATTCACGCACCGCAGAAGCGGCTAAACAGGGTATTAATCCCGCATTACAGGTTGCATTTAAAGGCGGCGCGATTACAGGCATGCTCGTAGTTGGACTCGGGCTTTTAGGTGTTGCAGGGTATTACACTATTTTAAATAGCATGGGTGTGTCACAGGCCACGGCATTACATGCTCTGGTTGGCCTGGCATTTGGTGGCTCACTTATTTCAATTTTTGCGCGCCTCGGTGGCGGCATTTTTACCAAGGGCGCTGATGTCGGTGCCGATATAGTTGGCAAGGTTGAAGCGGGCATCCCCGAGGATGACCCACGTAACCCTGCGGTTATCGCTGACAATGTTGGTGACAATGTCGGCGATTGCGCCGGTATGGCGGCCGACCTGTTTGAAACTTATGCCGTTACAATTATAGCCACCATGCTCCTCGGTGGACTTCTACTGAAAGATGCCGGCGACCTTGCGGTGACCTACCCACTGGTACTCGGCGGTGTGTCCATCATTGCATCGATTATTGGCACCTTCTTTGTGAAAGCCACAGAAGGCGGCAAAATAATGAATGCGCTGTACCGCGGCACTATTATTTCTGCTGTCATTTCGGCGGTTGCCTTTTACTTTGTCACAGACAATATGATGTCTGATGTTGCAGGATATACCGTCAACGCTTTATACGGTGCAGCATTGATAGGCCTGGCACTTACTGTTGCGATGATCGTTATCACTGAATACTACACGGCAACAGAATACTCACCCGTTAAGCGAATCGCCGAAGCCTCAACCACCGGGGATGGCACCAATGTCATTGCTGGCCTGGGTGTTTCAATGAAGTCGACTGCAATGCCTGTGATTGCAGTATGCGCTTCAATCTGGGGTGCTTATGATCTTGCGGGGCTTTATGGCATCGCAATCGCAGCAACCTCAATGCTGTCTATGACAGGTATCGTTGTTGCACTAGACGCTTACGGCCCAATCACCGATAACGCGGGCGGTATAGCTGAAATGGCTGAACTACCTGAAGACGTGCGCACCACAACAGACGCACTGGATGCCGTGGGCAATACCACCAAAGCCGTTACCAAGGGTTATGCAATTGGCTCAGCCGGACTAGCAACGCTAGTGCTGTTTGCTGATTACACCAACACGTTGGGGGCTGCTGGAAAAACCGTGGCTTTCGATCTGTCTAACCACATGGTTATTATTGGCCTGTTTATTGGTGGCCTGATTCCCTATCTGTTTGGCGCCATGGCAATGGAAGCCGTAGGCCGTGCTGCCGGCGGTATCGTTAATGAAGTCCGCCGCCAGTTTAAGGAAATGCCTGGCATTATGGACCGGACACAAACACCGGACTACTCAAAAGCAGTTGATATGCTAACCAAAGCCGCTATCAGGGAAATGATTATACCTTCGCTATTACCCGTCGCAGTCCCCATCATTGTTGGACTCACCTTAGGTGCTGAAGCACTTGGCGGTGTATTAATTGGCACCATAGTAACAGGGCTGTTTGTTGCTATCTCCATGACCACCGGTGGTGGCGCCTGGGATAACGCAAAGAAACATATCGAAGATGGTAATCACGGCGGTAAAGGTTCTGATGCCCACAAAGCAGCGGTAACCGGTGATACCGTCGGCGACCCGTACAAAGATACAGCGGGCCCAGCGATTAACCCATTAATCAAAATCATGAATATTGTGGCGCTATTGATTGTTCCACTACTGTAAGATTTAGATTAAACAAAACAAAAAAGCCCGGCTCTTACGAACCGGGCTTTTTTACGAGCCTCTTTTGTCCGGGGAAAGAACTTCAGTTCTGTCCCCTGTCTTGATACCACAGAAGTAAATCGAAGTCGCTATAACAGGTTCTAATTATTCCTGTGGTATCAATCAGGGGACGGAGCGCCAAAAGGCGGCGGTCCATCCCCGATGGAGATGTGCCTGAGCCCCTAGTGCGTTTCGTTGGTCAAACGCTCCAGCACATAATCAAGAAATTCAACAATGGTCGTTCCCATCTTTTCATCTGATGCAAACCGGGTTTTTCCAGAAGAGTAAAACACCTGATAAAACGTGCCCTCCTCATGAGCAACACAGTACATCTTTTCATTACCCTTATTTAGCCGCCAGACAAAATACTCTTTATCAAGGTTAAAGCTAAACTGGTGTTTACCAAATATTTTCTGAAATCTTTCTACATTTGAGCCAAACAAAATATCCTGCCCTTCATCACCCTGTACCATTCCACCGGTGAGCCAGTTAATACAATGCTCATTTAACATGATATTGCAGGAAAACATTAAGCGCTTTTCAATTTCTTCAATTATCTGATTTCCAGCCATTTTTATACCCCACAGCTTTTTTTATGATCCCTTTATAACTTTGAAATATTCCCTGAGCTCTATTAAATAGCAGGGACGCCCGCCTATTGCTAACTTAACATCACTAAATGTGACTCAGCTAACACAATAGCCGTTTTTATATAAAAAAAACATCAAATACCACTCATAAGATATTGTTTTATTTTGAATAATTCACCTCAGACTTATAGATAACATAAAAAACAATAGGATAATCAGAAAATACTTATATACTCATCAATATTTTTACCTTGCACACAACTTCAAACACCACCACAGCCCAGCAACTAGTCATTTACCTGGGCGGTTTTTTCGCTCACACTTTAGACAGACTCCTTCAACGGCCCCTCAACGGCCAACAAAGCCCTGGTGATTTATCTCGTAGCTAAAAATCTGGATATCCGGCCTACTCTATGTCACACCCTGCACCTTCCCCATTAAATATGCAGAAGAATTTTGTTCAACGATAGCTATTCAAAAACAACCGGGTTTAACGTTATACTGCTAAGCGTTTTTACTACGAGCTATTACAAACGGAACATATGAATAATCGCCATACAGCCACAGAAATAAAATTACACCAGAAATCACATTTACTGGAAATTGGCTTCAGCTCGGGGGAAAACTTTAAACTCCCCTGCGAGTACCTGAGAACCCATGCCAGGTCTGCGGAAATTGAAACCTCTGACACGCCTGTTTCCGGCAAGGCTGATGTCAACATTACAAAAATAGAACCCCAGGGTAACTATGCACTACGGCTGTTTTTTGATGATGGTTATGACTCAGGTATATTCCCATGGGATACACTCTTTGAACTGGGCAATGAATATGACAGCAACTGGGCCAGTTATCTTGCTCAACTGGAAAAACATGGCCTGGACCGTCAACCCGCTAATAAAAACAAAGATGGTGACGTTAATATACGTATCCTCTACTTTATGACCAATATGCTCAAGGTCACTAAAAAAGAAACTGAAGAACTTAAGCTTGCAGAGAGTATTCGCGACGTACAAAGCCTGCTAAAGCTACTGCGCTTTCGAGGTGAAGACTGGCAAGCAATGTTTGCCGATGATGCGGTTCAGGTGACGGTCAATAAACAGTTTGCAGAACTGTTCACTAAATTAGAAGATGGTGATGAAGTTGCATTTATTCCCGTATCCAAAGATATTTAAGTTCACTCCCAAAAGCTGCGCCTTAACTCGAGGCGCCCTCAATATTTAAATATAAAGCAAGAACCTTGCTCAAAATAAGCAGCGCTCACATACAAATAGGGAATTTTCCTTATTGAGTACATCAGGCTTTTCGAATATAAACACAAGTTGATGTAAATCAACAGAATTGATTTTTCATTTTTACCTGCCGCAGATACATGCGTCTCTACAGCCAAAACAGAAAATAAAATTATAATATAACAATTAACTTAAATAACCTTTAAAGCCTATTATTACAATGCTTTCAACTATACAGGGGCATCCTATTCGCTTACAAAACATTAAATAAAAATTACTTATCCGGGTAAAGATAATTGTGTTTGTGTTTTGCCTTTAAAGGGATTAATGTTCAACTGCCCTTATGGGTGATTAACCGGAGAACAGTACTTTATCCCTGCCACGTACTGTTGTAGCAAAACTGTAATTTACGCCTTTGCATCCGGGGAAAAGGACGTTCCTACTTTAAATAATTCTGGCCGGTACGCCAGCCTGACGGATTCATAAACAGGGTGGCCTCACCGGCCTAATAAATGTGTGATAGTTTTTGGAAAAACTAACATTGAGAACGAGAACATCTATGCCGCACCAGAGTTTTCATTGCATGTTATTT
>Ga0316207_10004047_pt1 | contig 13098 bp, 8 predicted proteins | sample 6weekpyrite_MG_FD_204943 | JGI IMG/M metagenome (GOLD analysis project Ga0316207, IMG submission 204943) | Microbial mat bacterial communities from mineral coupon in-situ incubated in ocean water Damariscotta River, Maine, United States -... | ecosystem: Environmental > Aquatic > Marine >... | reverse complement strand
CTAATCGATTAAACGGATTATTCTTCTGTTGCGTTTTATCAAAAAAGACGGATTTTTCTACCATGTCATTCAACCGAGTGAAGCTTATCGGCTTGCTAATTTTTTCCAAATTTGAAGATTCAGCGGTCACCCTGGCTTTATTATCCGGCGTTACTTCCGCTTGCGTTACGTTTATTACCGTTTGACGAAATTTTTCTAACTGTTTATCCACATAAAATGTTTGATGCAAAGTTTCAGCAAATAACCCAACCAATAAAGTAAGTACAAAACAAAATGCCATCATGGCTATTGCCCACTGATGAGACACGCTTCGCCACACCACCATCATGGAGAAAATACTGACAATGCCTAAACTGCACAATAAAACCAACACAATAGGTTCGGCCATGCCCTGAGCATAAAACGCGTTGACTAAAATCACGTCAAAGGCAATGGGAACTGGCAAAAGGACACCAAACAAAGCGGCTAAGCCGATTTGCCATAACCCCACGTCTGAGGCAAATAAAGACAGTGGCAAAAGAAGCGAAAGCCCTGCCCCCATTGCGCCTGCCAAAATCATTAACGGAACCAACCGGGTTATCATAAACAGCAAGCGTTTTCCGTAGTCGGTAAAAACGCCCTGGATCGCATTCACCCATGTCTCCTGATTACTGATAACACAAACATCCATAAATGGATCAAAAAATCGTTTCGATGAAGGTGAATCAAAAACTTTGGCAACACGTTGTTCGCCAAGCAATTTACTAATAAGGGGAATGCCAATAAAAATGCAGATTAGCGTAAATAGAATTTTTATCACGCCCATATAAAAGGGAAACAGACTAAAAACCATGGTCAAAACAACAATGTTCATGGTGGGTGAGCTCAACATGGTCGCCATGGCCAGCTCGATTCTTTTCGATGCGAGAATGCCCTTAAATACTGGCGCTGCACAGTTAACACAAACACTAAGGGGGCTACCTAACAGAAAGCCGTAAAACGTATTTCGCCATCTACCTTGAGAATTCGGTAGTCGAAAATATGAAAATAATGTTAAAAACACGGCTCCCAAAGCAATGCCAAATGCCATGCCTTTAAGGTTTGAGTTTATCCAATTAATCGTAGTTAAAAGAAATTTTACTAAAAAGGAATCATTGGCTTGAACCTGGAACAGAGGCCACGGGGAAAGCGTGTCCGCAATAGTGGCAGATTGTGCCATCATTGATTTTGCATCAAGATCAGGAAAGCGAGAACTCAGCCAAAAATACGCAGTTCCCACAATTGCCAGCAAAACCAAAACCACTGTTCGCTTAAATCTATTCACTGACAATAACGTCCTTCTTATAATTCAAAGGAAAGTACTCCAAAAATAACTCTATCGTGAACCCGTCACACTGGAACTTTATATCTTATCGATAGGTAAAACATATCCATTAGCCAAAATCGTTAAATCGTCCGGCACATAGTGATCATTTAATGGCCATCTAAACACTTAACTCAGTCCAAATGCGTTAATAAACTCAAGTAATCATTTAAGTTTGCCGCTAAACCACAAGACACCACTATTTTTCCAACTTTCAGAAAATTGAAAGGATAAGCATGCAATTGTACTTCTTAGCCCCAGGTTATTTAGCCCGGTTAACGCAAAATAATCAACAACTTAGTGCAAGTAAATTCGTTTTGCGCGCCTGTCTTATCTCCTGTATTTTTTTAACCTTTGTCGGAATTATCTCCTATCCAACGAACGCCAATGCAGCCGAAGAAGGAATGAACATCGCGCTTGTTTTAGATACTTCTGGCAGCATGGTGAAAAACGACCCAAATCAGCTACGTATTCAAGCTGCAAAACTCTTCGTTTCGTTGTTATCAGCTGAAGACAAAGTATCGCTTGTGGGTTTTGATCGTCGTGCAACACCCGTTACGCCATTACTAAACCTGAATACCGCCCAAAATGAGAAAAAAATACTTTCCAGTATCGAAAAACTAAGCGCCAATGGCCAACTCAGTAATCTACATGATGCCTTATTACGTGGCTACAAATTACTTAAAAGCAGTAAATCAGGAGAAAAACATATTATCTTGATGTCCGACGGCAAAATGGATCTCGGCAATAAAGAGGTCAATTTACGATTGCTGGAAAAAACACTTGATGAACTCACACCAAAGCTCTCAAAAGAAAATATTAAAGTACACACCATTGCATTTACACCGGATTCTTACATCCCCCTTTTAAAACTTGCCGCTGAAGACACTCGCGGGCAATTCGTGATGTTAGACAACGCAAATAAGATTCATCAAGTTTTCGAAAAATTATTTGAGCGAACCAAGTCTCCCGAAATGTTGCCACTAAACGAAGATAGTTTTGTCGTTGATAAGTCGGTAGATGAACTCACCATCGTGGCGTCTAAGTTTCACCCCAATTCAAAAATTACCCTTGAATCTCCTGACGGAACTGAAATATCTTTGGATAACAAACCAAACAATATTAAATGGTTTAAGGCAAGAAAGTTTGATCTCATTACCATTAAAAAGCCAAAAGCAGGCTATTGGTTAATTAAATACAGTGAAGGTGGTAACAAAGCATATATTGCTTCAGATATAAAACTGGATATTGAAAGCACCAAGTACAAAGCGAACCCTGGCGCACCACTGCATATTCAAGCATCCCTAACAAAACGAAATAAAAAAATAAAAAATAAATCCATTCTTGCTTCAACACGATTTACTGCCGTGGTCACCTCGCCCACTGGTGCCCAAATTGTAAATGTACTGAAAGATGACGGGTCCGAAATAGGAAGTGAGCGTAAAGACGGCGTCTTTGGTATCAGCTACGCGTTTGATAAACAAGGCCCCTACAAAATAGAAATAACAGCTCAAGGTGAAACGTTTGATCGTAAAAAATCACTTTTTGTTGAAGTAAAATCTACTGATACGATTAGCCCTTTCACATTGCAGCAAGACAGGATCAATCAACCCGATATGATTGACGCTGCGATAAATCAACAAGGTAGCCCAGCCCAAATGCCAGGGCAAAATGCAACTGCCAGTGCTGCGATCACGGCGGAAACCGATTCGGCTAACCAACCAAATGAAGGTATGGCGAAGGAAAACGACATTAGCAAGGGGCTCATTCCGGGCATTGAAGGGATTGACCAAAATCTAATAGACACCCCTGATACAGAACAAGATTCGGAAACGCTGCCGGACGAAGACGAAGAGTCCAAAACTGAAGAAGAGCTAACAAACGAAGAACTGAATGCCAACAGCCAATTTGGAATTAAAGATGCCGTTATTGCCTTTATCTCATTTAATGTGTTTTTGCTTGGTTTAGGAGGCGCTTATTATGCCTGGTATCGACATCAACAACGCCGAAAAGATAAAGACGCTCCCAGTGATACAAAAGAAGATAAAAATAACATTGACTCTGTTATCGATGGTGTTGATTCCAGCCCAGAGGAAATTGACAGTAGTCCAGATAGTGGAATAGACCTTGAATCCGAAGAAAGTTTAACAACCACTATTTCCGACATCGATTTAGAAGACGAATTATCTTCGATTTTAGATAATGAGAACGATGATAAATAATACGAATAAATTACAAGAATATTTTCACAGACCAATTGTAGGTGGTAAACGCTTATGATGCAGATGAATTTTCTTGTTTTTCTGAGTTTGATGGAAATCACCTTCATTTTGTTGGTCATTGTCATCGTTCAAGCATTATTTATTCGCAAGTATCGACCCTATTATCTGGCAAACACACAACCACATCATTTTCTGCGCAAGTATATACAACGATTAATAGGGCAAACACGTGAATTCGCTGCTGATTTTGAAAAACCCGCCGAAAATGGCGATTTATCTGCCTACCGAACTCGGCAAAATATGACAGCGAGATTAAACTGGTTAATTCTAGAAAGAGATTTTGCTACGACAACAGATCCTGATATTCGATACTGGGAGCACATCAACAAACGTATTCGAGAAATGTTAAAAAAATGGAAAGAAATTGAAATCATTAAAGAGCCACCCGATATAGAAGTCATTAAGCTTGCGTTGGATGGCGCGAAAGGCTCGGGAACGAATTCAAGTAATGCGAGTGGCGGTAGCAGCGAAGAAGATAAACAAAAAATTGCCGATCTTAAGAAAAAAGTATTGGCGATGTCAGGCTACGAATCGATGTACAATGAAATGGATGTTGCCTACCAAACGCTTGAATCCACTTATGAAGATTTAAAGTCTTCATTAAAAGATCTCGAACTGGAAGCCGGCGAAGCAGAAAAACTTCGTGACTTGTTAAAACAACAAGAAGCGCAGGAAGCCAGCCTGGATGCGATGATGAGTGAAATGGAAGCAACAAAAGAACGTCTTTCCCAAGAACTTGAACAATTGGAGCAAGCATACGGTGCATTAGAAGAAGAAGTCACTCAAACTGATGCACTGGGTAGTGGAGATTATCCTAATGCGCTAAGTCGAAGTGAAAACCCTGACGCACAAGAAATTGTCGCCATATTGACAGAGCAAGAACAGTTATTGTCAGGGCTCAAGGACTCGATTGAAACACTAAAAATCTCATCAGGTGAAAAAGAAGAAGTTAACAAATTTACTGGCAAAATCGAACAAAGTAATAAAGACATAAGCCACAGCATGCAAATGTTAGAACTGGAAAGAGAACGGTTAGTTGAAGAAGTCAATCAGCTACAAAATGAAGATGATAGTCTCATTTCAGAAAGCGAACCCGAAGAAAATGCCAGTGAAGCTTCTTCAGGTATGAGCTCTATTCTCGACAGCGATATCAATAGCGAATTTGATAAATAACGTTCTCTAGTTTTCTCCACCCTTTGTCAAAAGGATCAGTATTTCACTGGTCTAATTAACCCTAGATCTAAATTAACCCAAGGTCTTTTTAACCACCTCAAACACATCTTTCGCAATTCCGGCATGGTCAAGGATACGCTGCAACTCACACCGCATTAAATTTTGCCTAGGTACATCGTAACGCTGCCAAACAGCAAAAGCATTCGCCAGCCTGGCTGACATCTGCGGATTAATATCATTCAGCGTTATAATGTGGTCAGCAAAATACGAATACGCTTCACCATCGGCTTGATGAAAAACTTTTGGATTACCAAAACCCAATGCGCCGATAACAGCACGCACCTTATTTGGATTTTTAATATCAAAGGCAGCGTGTTGAGTTAATGATTTTATATGTTCTAGTGTGTCTGGCAATGTACACCGAGATTGAATGCCGAACCATTTATCAATAACGAGAGGATCGTGTGACCATTTTTTATAAAAGTCGTCAAGCACTTCGTCGCGCTCATCACATGCCGTATTGACGATACACGCCAAAGCCGCCAAAGAATCTGTCATATTGTCCGAATGTTTATATTGCGTCATTGCCAAGGAAATTGTTTCTTCGTTGTTCAATCTAACCAAATAAGACAGGCATTGGTTTTTAAGGCTTCTGCGCCCGACTTCATCTGATGTAAATTGATAGTGCTGAGAAGAGTTATTGGCCTGATATATTGCCAGAAAATCATTTTCCAAGGCCTTTGCCAAGGTTTGACAAAGAAATTTTCTCGCATCATGAATCGCATCGGGATCAACCACTTCAAAATTTTCAGACAACAATATTTCGTTGGGAACTGACAACGCCTGTGTTGCTAACGATTTATCCATTGTCTTATGATCCAACACATGCCCAATTGCTTCGATATAGCCTTCAAAAACCCCCATAGGGCGTTGCGCTTTCTGGTCTTCAACCAACTCTTCTATAACAATATTTGCCAATCGCTGGCCGGCATCCCATCGGTTAAATTCGTCATCATCGTTGGCCAGCAAAAATTGCAAATTTTCTTTTGAATAGTCGAAATTAACCTTAACCGGCGCCGAAAAAGAACGGAGCAAGGAAGGCAAAGGTTCTGAATTTATTTTTTCGAATATAAATGTGGACTCTTCATCTTTTATGGAGATTACAGAATTAATCACCGATTTCCCGTCTATCAATAAAGGTATATCATTGCCATCTTTATCGATCAAACCCATTTGCAAAGGAACGTAGAACGGTTGTTTTTGTTCTTGACCTGGCGTCGCCGGACAGGATTGTTTAACAGTGAGTTCATATTCATTGGCGCCGGCATTATATTTACCACTTATGTCTAACACAGGCGTACCCGCTTGATGGTACCAACGACTAAATTGCGTCAAATCAATACCGCTAGCATCCTCCATTGCATTCAAGAAATTTTCAGTCGTCACTGCTTGACCATCATGGCGATTAAAATATAAATCTGTGGCTTCCCTAAATTTTTTTGCGCCTAATATATGATGGATCATTCTCACAATTTCAGCACCTTTGTTATATACGGTTACCGTATAAAAATTGCTGATATCAATAAATGAATCTGGACGAATAGGATGGGCCATGGGACCAGCATCTTGTGGAAACTGCGCTGTCTTTAATACGGTGACATCATCAATACGTTTTACCGCTTGTGAAGACATATCTGCGGAAAAACACTGATCTCGAAATACCGTAAACCCTTCTTTTAAACTGAGTTGAAACCAATCTCGGCAGGTAACGCGATTACCACTCCAGTTATGAAAATATTCATGACCGATAATGCCTTCAATATTTTCATAATCAGCGTCAGTTGCTGTTTCAGGTTTTGCTAAAACACAAGCGGAATTAAATATATTTAACCCTTTGTTTTCCATCGCCCCCATATTAAAGTCATTCACAGCGACGATCATAAAAATATCTAAATCGTACTCTCGACCATAGACTTCCTCATCCCACTTCATAGATTTTTTTAACGACACTAATGCATGGTCACATTTATCTATATTAGCGGCTTCAACAAAAATTTGGAGGTCAACGTCTTTACCTGAACAAGTAGTGAATTTATCTGCTTTCATTTCCAAATCTCCTGCCACCAATGCAAACAGGTAGGCAGGTTTTGGAAAAGGATCGTGCCATTTTACCCAGTGGCGATCATCCTGGTCATCAGCCGATGCGACATTATTTCCATTGGATAACAGAATCGGATATTTCTTTTTGTCAGCGTTGATCGTGGTGGTGAAAATAGCCATCACATCTGGCCTGTCTTGGTAATAAGTAATACGACGAAAACCTTCTGCTTCACATTGAGTACAGTACATGCCGCTTGATTTATACAAACCTTCTAATGCGGTATTTAGCTGTGGCTTAATTAAAGTACGAATTTTAATTTCACACTCGTCGGGTATATTCGGAAGCGTCAACGACTCTGGCTGCAAATCGTATTGTGTTTCCAATAATGCTGTGCCGTTGCATTGGACTTCGAGTAGTATTAAATCTTGTCCATGTAGAAAAAGTGTTCCTGTATTCAATTCTGCCTTTGGATTTTTCTTTACCTTGATCGTAGACTCAACAATCGTTTCGTCTTCATCCAGCGTGAAGATCAGATCAACTGTTTCAAAGAAATATTCTGGCGCTTGATAGTCTTTTAAGTACGTGGTTTTCGGCGATGCTTCCATTGCTTTCATATCCATTGAGATTTACCCTTCACTGATTTCGATAAGATTTTTAATGTATTGAAATATAGATTTTTTGGATTTTTTCGCCAACTTTTCATTCTTTTTGTTATTAGCATTACGTATCAACTGGCGGAGTAATTGGACATCGGTGTCAGGATACGATTCAATTAATTTACTGACGGCTTCATTACCATTAATTATGAGTTCATCACGCCAGTGCTCAATCAACTTGAACGCATCGGTTTTTTCGCGACCAGCACGATCAATCTTTGCAAAAAACGCTTCAATATTTGCCAGATCCACGTCAGTGTTTCTCATTAGTTTTCCAATAAATTGTAGCTGACGTTTTTTCCCACCGTGTGCATTTATTTGTTTTGCCTCAAGCACAGAATCAAACAAATTATCCGGCAAATTGAGTTGCTCCAATTGTTGTACAGAGAGCGAAACCAGACGTTCCCCAATGTCCTGTGCATATTCGGCATCGCGCTTTTTTTGCGATCGACTGATTTGTTCCGGTTGATCAGATTCATCTAAACCGCTGTTTTTTTCCTTTTCTTGCACAATTACTCACCACCAATTTATGACTTGGGCATTTCTACTGGGCTCAGCTCTCTTGAGAGCAAAATTCAGGCTTTCCAAGTGTAAAATAAAACCTTAGAATGCTCTCATTCTCTTACACGCACATAAGAAAAACAATAAACGCCAGTAACAAGTGCAAATTATAACAATTTCGGAGTTTCAATGAGTCAGTCAGTCGGAAATAATGGTATCCGTTGCAATAACTGCAACTACGAAGGCCCAGCTAAAACAAATAGCTCCACGCAATTCATTATATTTTTTATATTACTTTGTTCATCCGTCTTTTTACTCCCACTTATCATAGTGGCGTTGGTCTACATGGGTTTTATCGTCGCACGTCCGGCGAAAAAAACCTGCCCTGACTGTAAATCTACCGATGTTCGCGCTTTATCAGATGAGGAAGCAGGCTTGGTTCCACCAGTTGCTGCCCCTGATTCGCATAATAAATCTACAGAAAAAGATGAAATAAACTAATTGCTCCATAAATAGGTTGACGAAAAGACTACACTCAGGTGGAATACATGGACAACCTTGATAAGCAAGGTCAAGAATTATTTTAATAAGCACTAAATCAATAAAGTGCAACAAAATTTACGCTTAACTAGATGAAGCTATTGGGAGGCTTATCGTGAAATCTAAATTATCTGCTGTATTTTTGATCGCAATTATGTCACTTTTCTTATCAAGCCAGTCCTTTGCTGCTGCAAAAGTGAATTTAAATGGCCCGGAATGGTTGGGTCACCTCAAGCTGGAAAAAAACCAACTTAAATCTATTCAAAAAGCTTTCAAGAAAGCGTTAGACGCGCCGGTAGACGCTGAGCAACAATGCGGAGCGGTTAGATCTGATTGTATTGTTCGTGCGGCAAGAGAATGGAAAGTGGATGGAGAAACTTATCGTGAAATGGTGATCAATATTCATACTATCGGTCATGCATCTCGTGCGGTTGGTCAGTCAAAAGGAAAATGGCCTGCTGTTGCGGCTAACTAAGACTGAAAACGGCTTAGAAGGGTATTCACTCTATCTAAGTCGTTGAAATAAGTTCCACGCGGGTGGTCAAGTAAGCGCTTTATTAAAATATCTGTGATGTCGTTGTCATACGTCCAACAATAAAAAAATGAGACGGCGGGAGGGGTCACACATTTTCATTAAGCAATTAATCATTACTGCCCGCGTTTATCCATCCGATATTCACCATTCCATTCGATTTTATTTTTTTCCACTTACTCCCTATAAATAGCGTATAATCTCCCACTTTGTTCATGCATCTTGCATTCAAAGTGCGTTCGGTATTCTTGCGCAAACTGCCGCTTCTGATAAGTGTTCAATAGAACCTTGTGATTACATTGATTAGGCCATTTGAATAGATAACTTGAACCTCAATACCTTGAATAATTTTTTACAGAAAGAAATTCGAAATGCCTCAGTTACCCATAAACAACGTCAATGTTCTTTCACAAGACATATTGCCTACACCATCAAAAATCAAAACTGATTTACCCCTTTCAAAAGATCTCGAAAACGTCATTTTAAACGGACGTGAAACAATTCGAAATATTCTGGATCATAAGGATCATCGTCTATTCGTCGTTGTTGGCCCCTGCTCCATACACGATGTTGACGCTGCACTGGAATACGCACGTAAGCTCAAAGTACTTGCGGATAAAGTCAGTGACACGATCTATATTGTTATGCGGGTTTATTTTGAAAAACCACGGACGACTGTTGGTTGGAAAGGATTGATTAATGATCCACTAATGGATGATTCATTTCATATTGAAAAAGGTCTATACACGGCTCGACAAGTGTTATTGGATATTGCAAAAATTGGTTTACCCACTTCAACAGAAGCACTAGACCCCATTTCACCACAATATATTGCTGATCTCATCACTTGGACGGCTATTGGGGCGCGTACAACAGAGTCACAAACTCACAGAGAAATGGCCAGCGGCCTATCTACCCCTATTGGTTTCAAAAACGGCACAGATGGAAGCCTAGACGTTGCCATAAATGCCATGCATTCTGCTGCAAGAGGGCATCACTTTCTCGGCATAAACCAGGAAGGTCAATGCGCAGTCTTCCATACTCGCGGTAATGAATATGGCCACGTGGTACTCCGCGGTGGTGGAGGCAAACCTAATTATGATTCAGTCAATATTGCGTTATGTGAACAAGAACTAAAAAAAGCCGATTTATCCCTTAACATCGCGGTAGATTGTAGCCATGGAAATTCGGATAAAAAACCGGAATTGCAATCTCTTGTGGTGGAAAATTGTGTTAATCAAATTATTGAGGGGAATAAATCTATCATATCGTTAATGCTAGAAAGTAATTTACATTGGGGAAACCAGTCGATTCCCGACGACCTTAGTGACCTTAAACACGGTGTATCTGTCACCGATGCCTGTATCGATTGGGAAACAACTGAAAAAGTAATATTAGATGCGAGAGAAAAATTAAGAGAAATACTGCCTTCTCGATTTAAGTAGGCGATCCAATTAAGCAGTTTTCTCTGAACGAGAATTTTAGTATTCCCTATTCGATTTTTTTAATATCGACCTATTTAACGGCCTAAATTTTTGGGTAACACGTTTTCTCCAACATTTTACAAACACCACGCTCCAAGGGTGACTCAATGTCAGTAAACTATCATTTCTTTGCAACAACAGCCAAAGGATTAGAAGATTTATTAAAAAAAGAACTGAGTGACCTCGGCCTGCAAGAGATTAAAGAAAAAAAAGGTGGAGTCCATTTCAGCGGAACACCTTATGATGCAATGAAGGCTTGCTTGTGGTCTCGAATTGCCAATCGAATCTTATTAAGAATAGCTTCATTCGAAGCGAGCACTGAAGCTGAACTGTATGACAATATCTATCAAATTAATTGGCTAGACCATTTTGATATTGATAAAAGCTTTGTTATTGACTGTTCTGTTAATCGATCCCATCTCAAACACAGTCAATATGCTGCGCTAAAAACCAAAGATGCCATCGTTGATCAATTTAGAGATAAAACAGGAGACAGACCGACGATAGATCAAACATCTCCCGATGTTCGACTCAATTTATACATCAATAACAACCAGGCGATTATTTACCATGACTTATCTGGCGACAGCCTACATAAACGTGGCTATAGAGTCGAAGGTGAACATGCGCCGCTAAAAGAAAATTTAGCTGCTGCTTTGCTTATGCGTAGTCAATGGCCACAAAAATCCCAACAAGGTATTCCATTTCTTGACCCCATGTGTGGATCCGGTACGTTGGTCATAGAAGCTGCCTATATCGCCGCAAATATCGCACCTGGTATTCTACGACCCACCTTTGGATTTCATCACTGGAATGCGTTCGACGAAACGCAATGGCAAACGCTGAAAGAAGAAGCCTTAAATAAAAAACAAGAAGGCTTATCCTCCATTCCCGACATTGACGGATATGATGCGAGTAGCCACGCTATTCGCGCTTCCATTACAAATGCTGAAGCTGCTGGCTTGAACAGACATATTCATTTTGAAAAGCGAGATATCACCCAAGCGTCCCCTCGAAAAGCGAGTGACACAGGTGTTATCGTTGTCAATCCACCCTATGGCGTACGGATTAGTGACAAACCAGAAGTCAGCGAACTATATTATTCCATGGGCGAACAGTTCAATGCAGCGTTTAAAAACTGGGATGTTTCGGTGTTTACAGATAGCTTGATATTAGGAAAGAGAATTCCATTCAGAGCGAAAAAAATACACAGCTTATACAATGGTGCGTTGGAATGTAAGCTACTCCACTTCTCAATAAAACCTGAAAATTATTTCGATAGTAACCGAAAATTCAAGCCCATTCCTGCAGAAAAACGCAGTGAATCATCAAAGAGTTTTGCCAACCGCCTTAAGAAAAATCATAAACACCTGACTCGTTGGGCAAAGAGGGAGCATATTTATTGCTATCGACTATACGATGCTGACATTCCTGAATATGCAATGGCAATTGATTTATACGAATCAGACAAGTTATACGTCGTCGTGCAAGAATATGAAGCCCCTAAAACCGTTGACGAGAATATCGCTTCGTTCAGACTAAACGAAGCACTGAATATTATCTCTGAATTTCTATCCTTAAACTCTGAACAGCTCGTCATAAAACAACGAAAGCAACAAAAAGGACTTCAACAATACGAGAAAAAATACGACGAAAAAACCGCACATCACATAGTCAAAGAAGGTACCGCCCTTTTCAAGGTTAGCTTTGAAAAATACCTGGATACCGGCCTTTTTCTCGATCACAGAACGACGCGAGGCATGATAAAGAATCTCGCGAAAGGCAAAGATTTTTTAAATCTGTTTTGTTATACAGGAAGTGTTAGCGTCTATGCTGCATTGGGTGGAGCAGCATCAACCACCAGTGTTGATATGTCCAACACGTATTTAGACTGGTGCAAGGAAAACTTTTTATTAAATGATCTGGCCGATGATAAACATCAATTTATTCGAGCCGATTGTCTTAAATGGATGGAGGATGAAATTCGACGATACGATCTCATATTTCTTGATCCACCCAGTTTTTCAAACTCAAAAAAAATGGAAAACAAGTTTTCCGTTCAGCAAGATCACGTATCTCTGATCTCTAGTGGACTGAAATTACTAAAAGATGATGGCATACTTGTCTTTTCCAATAACTTCAGAAATTTTAAGCTTGACCAAAATTCTTTTCCCGGTATTCAGTTTGAAGATATCTCAAAACAAACAATACCTGAAGATTTTAAGCGCAATCAGAAAATCCATCATTGTTGGATTATTAAAAAACAACAATGATTTCGATAACACGCCATCTTTCTATCTCAGAAGAAGAAATTGATCTTTCGGCCATCCGTTCGCAAGGTAGTGGCGGACAACATGTTAATAAAGTTTCAACGGCCATTCACCTTCGATTCGACATCTACAATTCCAGTTTACCTGAAGCGCTAAAACAAAAACTATTGTCATGTGGCGATCATCGTTTATCGGACAGTGGTCAAATTATCATTAA
>Ga0316207_10004046_pt1 | contig 13100 bp, 12 predicted proteins | sample 6weekpyrite_MG_FD_204943 | JGI IMG/M metagenome (GOLD analysis project Ga0316207, IMG submission 204943) | Microbial mat bacterial communities from mineral coupon in-situ incubated in ocean water Damariscotta River, Maine, United States -... | ecosystem: Environmental > Aquatic > Marine >... | reverse complement strand
CCAAAAATCTTTATTCCTCAACGTTTAGCTAACACAATTAATATGTCAGCTATCATTCTGGGTAAAAAATGTGGCGTTTGTCATGGTAAGGTGTCTTTTCCACCAACTACTAAATCATGTGCTAAATGTCACTCAAAACCTAAACCAGCTGACTGGAAGCCACCTTTGAGTCAAGCGACAGTGAAAAATCCTTGGCGCTAAGTTTTTGGTTCGGTACAGTGATTAGTTGCTGAGTTGTTTAAAAAACACCCCTTAACCGGGGTGTTTTTTTTTGCCTAAAGAAAGCGCAGTATTAATTTTGGTCAATTAAGATTGAGGCTAAAGTTGCTTATTACAATTACCGACATCTTTAAATAAGATTCAGTGTTTGAATATAGTATGTATGGTAAATATACAATTATGGTATTTTAACTGTTTAAAAATATTGTATATTTATTAAAAAGGATTATCTTAGGGTAAATTGTTGTTAATCCTCATATTTGAAAAACAATATGAGTTGGATTTGTATTAGGCGAAGGAGTGACGCTGTTGTTAATTAATCGAAATTATTCTTTGTTGTTGGTTGGTTTGGTTGCATGTAGTCTGTCGGTTACATCGTGTAGTACTGGTCCTAGCAAACAAGAAATTGCTGCCAAACAAGCTCAAATAAAAAAAGAAGAAGAGCGACGAAAGGTTCAAAAGCTAGCAGCTGAGAAAAAAGCCAGAGAGGTTGCAAAAAAGAAAGCGGAAGAGCAAGAAGACTCCATGCAAATGCAGGACATTAAAGTTGTTGCTCCACCGAAAGCTGAAAAATTACAAGAAGTTCAAGCGGCTCCTTCTGTTTCTGAAAGTACGAGCGGACTTGCTCTAGAAATTCCTACAGAACCTGATACTTATTTAATCACCATGCACCAAAAAGATAAAACTCATCCTTATTTTGGGGTGGGCGATGAGCGTGGATTTGCTGTCAATGGTGAACAGGGTAAATATATCATTGCCAGGCGAAATCATCCGGTAACATTTCGTGTTCGTACCGGTGCAATGCATGATTTTTACATCTCCACTACCCCACAAGGTTGGGGTGCTGCGGCATATCGGGCGGGTGTTGCTGGGCAGTTTACCTATAATGGGGATGTTAGTTTGACAGCGAATGTGAATACGCCAGATACCTTGTATTATGCTTGTCGAAACCATAATTCCATGGGTGGTAAAATAGTTGTTGTTGATGAAAATACGGATATCGCTGCATTAACACAAAAGTTGGATGCAGAACGTGCGGCGCAATTAGCTAAGCTCTCGGATGTTGCTGTTAAAAGTGTTGATCCTAAAAAGGTGAAGCAAAAAATCGCTTATGTAGATATGTTGATGCAGTTTAAAGGTAAAAGTCTACCGCCAGCACAACTTGGTCTAATCGAAGATAAGCTTAACTCGGCAAAAGCCCTAGAAAAACAAGGTGACTTAGCGGGCTCATTGGCTCTTGCTCAAGAAGCTGCTGAATTATTTAAGAAAAAAGAGGTTCAGGTTGGGCCGAGTAAAGAAGAATTGGCCGAGCAAAAAGAAGAGTTTAATGATCTGTTGGTGACGCTGGAAGCATTTATTGACTCTCATTTGGCATCTTTTAAACAAGCAAAGGAAGAGGGTAGAAAAACTGTCGCCTATGATAGTGATGCGGTGGGTTCTTTAATCGTAGATGCCAAAAATCTGGCTGAAAAACAGCAATATGAATCTGCTGGTAAGCAAGTTAAAAAAGCAGAGCGTATGGTGACTAAAGCGTTAAATGAAATGCTTAATGAGCAAACAATTGTTTATGATTTAGACTTTAAAACGCCTGCGGACGAGTTTGCCTATGAAGTAAATCGTTACAAAGGTTATGCAGAGTTGGTTCCTGTGGCTATTGAAGTGAAAAAGCCAGGGCCAGCTAAAATAAAATACGCTAAAACGTTTCAAGATAAGGCTGAATTTTTTAAAGAAAAAGCGCATGAAGCAGCTGAAGCCGAGCGCTGGGAAGAAGCGATTGTTGTGATTAAAGATGCTACTATGGAAATGCGTAGGGGCTTAAGAATCTTAGGCGTAAGCATGTAATAACTACTCAGCTCACCCTTGATTTGCCTACATGGATGTAGGTAAGGGGCGTGAGCAGGAGCGGTAGCTTTGCCCGATTACTGCGTTAAAAGTGCTCATTCACACTTGTGAACTGTGCGCTTTTGCCTTGTACTCGAACAAATTAAGAGCAACCCGAGTAGTTATTGCTCGTTTTGTAGTTTGTATGAAAAAGATCATTATTTCCCCGTTATTATAATTCTCCTAACAAAAACTCTTTTGCAATTGTAGCCAGTTGCATTATGGGGTATGTTACGTATTACCTGAGATAGGTGATTAAAAACCAAGAAAAAATAGCCTTTTATCTCATATGAGCACTGACTAAATAATGTGCGAAAATATACGTATTATTGAAAATTATAAAGAGAGATTTTGAATGCGTGGAATTTTTGGGAGGCATTTATTCCAGTCGTTTGTCCTGATCGCTACTGGCATTTCTTTTATGTTATTGAGTGTGGCGGATTCCGAAGCTAAAGATATGAAGCGTGGCGCCTACGAAGAAAGTAGTGGCCATTTTCAACTCAATGGTGATGTAGTTCCGATTGCTGAAGACGGCATCCATGACCCAGCTGGCGAGGCTGTACATACATTACAGTCACCAGCAGAAGCGATGCTTAATTTTCCTCGTGACGATAGAGGCATTATTAATTGGGTCGAAACACTGGATCAGGGGGTTATAAATCCTCGAACTGGTGTTACCGGCAATGAAAAAATGCATGCAGTGGATTTTGATGTTATTTTTCAAAATACTGCATCGATGCCCTATGTGCGGTTCCCCCATCGTCCACACACTATCTGGCTAACCTGTCAAAATTGTCACCCAGGTATTTTTATTCCTCAGCGTGGCAGTAACCCTGTTACTATGGCTGCGATTATGGCTGGAGAGTATTGTGGTGTTTGTCATGGTAAAGTTGCATTTCCCCCTTATGAGTGTAATCGATGTCACAGAGAATCAAGAAAAAGCGTCGGCTTGCGTTACAAGTAATTAGCATAAGTCTCACCACGTTTTTATTGGGTTGCGCCTCTACTGCGCCACCTAAAGACAGTGTTGTACACGCTAGTGTGGGTGAAAGTGCAAAAACGCTTCGTTATGTGAGAACTATCGATACTGTTGGTATGGGTTCTGATGACGCTATAAAACAAATTATAGCGGGTGATGATTTACAGAAATTACAACGCCCAATGGCCATTGACCTGCGCGACGATATAATGATTATTGCTGACTCAGGATATATCTACAAAGATCGTGGCATGACCATTCTGTCAAAGGGTGAGGCAATTGCTGATGCTGAATTGCGAACAACCGATAAAGGCGTTGGCTTAATTTATAAATACAATTTAAAAACTCAGCGTATGCAATTTCTTTGGGGCGCGGGTGATCACATTGTTGGTGATGTGTCAGATGTTTATCTTGCGAGCGACATGTCATTTTATGTTACCGATGTTGATGGTCGTCGTGCACTGCATTTTTCACCTGATGGTAGTTTGTTAAAAGTTTATAAGCATCCGCCCAATATTTTTCGCCCTATTGCACTCACAGTGGATGAAAAACGTAAAGAAGTTTTAATTGCTGATGAAACTTATAGTCACATAGTTAGTTTCGACATGGACAAAGCTAAGCCTATATACGGTATGGGTGCCCGTGGTGAAGGGCCGGGTAAGTTTCGAATAATAACCGACATGATTCCTATTCCTGATGGTTTTCTCGTGAGTGATCGTATTGAATTACGTGTACAGGTATTGGACCGTGAAGGAAACTACGTAGCTAATTTTGGTCAAGGTATTGTGACTTTCCCGACTGCGCTGGCAGCTGATAAACAAGGTCGTGTTTTCGTCAGCGATAAAGCTGATAGTACGATTAAAGTGTTTAAGGCAGGGGAATTAATCGATCAAGTTGGGCGTAATGGCTATGGTGCAGGCGAATTTCGATATATCAGTGATATGAAGGTATTAGGTAATCAACTGTATGTAGTTGACAGTTTAAACGGACGCATACAAGTTTTTGAATTTATTTCAGATATCAATAGCGTTGCGTTAGCACATTAAAAAATGAAAAAGTTTTTTTTTATTCTGTCATTGATGGCAGTGATGTTTCTTAATGGATGTGCCAGCACTAAATATCGATTTGATTACCAAGAAGAGAAGCTTGATATTGTTTGGCCTAAAGCCCCTGATATTCCGCGTTATCGTTATTTGGGAGTGATAAATGGTGATAACAATTTTAGAGAAATCGAAGGATCAGAAGGATTAGCGCGTAGAGGATTAAGCTGGCTTGGCCGATTTGTGTTTGGAGAGGATGAACCTCGATTATTGTATCGACCCCAAAGCGGTGCTATGGATGATGAAGCCAAACGGATGTTTATTACTGATGTCGGAGCGAAGTCACTCTTTGTATTTGACTTAGTTAATAATGAATTAGATGTTTGGGAGGGAGTGGACAGCGAAACCACTTTTTTATCGCCCATTGCTGTTTGTTTGATGAGCCAAAATCAAATATTGGTCAGTGATTCAGATTTAGGTTATGTGGTTTTATTTGATGCTACTGGTAAGAATGCAGCAATCATAGGTGAGAATAAGCTGTCTAGGCCCACTGGTTTGGCCTGTAATAAAAATCAGAAAAGATTTTATGTGGCGGATAGTCAGACGCATAAAATACACGTTTTTTCTATTGATGGTCAGTGGTTGTTTGAGTTTGGCGGCAAGGGAGCTGGTGAAGGTTCACTGAACGCGCCTACGCATATGGCGTTTGCGAATAACAATTTGGTCGTTTCTGATACTTTGAATGCGCGTGTACAGATATTTAATGCGGAAGGTAATTGGCTGAATAGTTTTGGAAAACGAGGGATGTTTGTTGGTAATTTACCTCGCCCTAAAGGTGTAGCGGTAGATTCAGAGGAGCATATCTATGTTGTTGAGTCTTATTATGATCATTTGATTGTTTTTGATAAGGCGGGTAAGGGTTTGCTGCCTATTGGTGGAAATGGCAATGAACCAGGGAAATTTTATTTGCCAGCTGGAATTTGGATTGATAAAAACGATGTAATATATGTTGCGGATATGTTTAACAGTCGCATTATGGTGTTTCAATATATTAAGTATGATACGGGTCAAAACAATAAATTAGAAAGAAAATTATGAAGCAAAAACTTTTTATACTCTCATTGCTAATTATTTCTAACACTGTATTTGCCGCAACGGAAATGGCTGCTGGTCGAATTTCTGATATTCGAAATACGAAGCATAACTTCGCAGCAAGTGATCCTGATAACCTGCCAGACGGGAGCATTCGTAGCATAAGTGCAAGCACAGAGAATCAGGTATGTGTATTTTGTCATACGCCTCATGGAAAATATGAAGACAAGTTTGGTGAACGTCCCTTTTTGTGGAATCGTCCAGAAGCAGGTTCTCCATCAGCTAGATATGATGCTACGATTTCTTCATCGTTTAATGCGACAAATAATGTAAATCTAGGGCAAGGATCAAAGATGTGCTTGTCTTGTCACGATGGAACTGTGGCTATAGGAAATATTGATACAAATACTGAAATTAGTGTCGTTGGTGATAACTTGACAGGTGGCAAACTCAGTCAAGGAGGATCGTACATTGGGCAGGACTTGAGTGATGATCATCCGGTTGGGTTTGACTATAATGCAGGATTGTCTGCTGACGATGGCGAATTGTATGATCCAGCGGTGACCTCGCATATTGGTGTGCCCGTTGGTAGAGGTTTGGCACAATATAATTCTTTGGTAGATTCGCTAGATGTAAATACATCTCCATCCGGTGATCAAGTAACGACTACCACGACAGATTCGGGCGGGGGAATTTCTATTCCGCTGGAAGCAACTATTGCAGGTTTTAGCACAGCGTATACAAAAGATGACGATGATCGTAGTTCTCCTTCAAGTTTGGTTTATATCGACCAGGCAAGTAACGGATCAGTAGAATGTACTACTTGTCATGACCCACACATTCGAGGCAATGAGAACAATACCCTGAATGGACAATCGGTTAATATTAAGTTTTTGCGATTGAACCGGTTTCAAAAAGCGGCTGGTACCGACGGTTCGTTTTCAATCGATAGCGATATCAATTGTATTGCTTGTCATGATAAAGCGGGTTGGGCAGGGTCCATTCATGTCAACTCAACTTCAGGTGTACAACAATATGATGATACGGCAGCAGATAACCGAGACTTCCCTCATAATATTCAAATGTGGCAAGCCTCTTGTTTAAATTGTCATAAACCTCATACCTCTGGAGCGGGCTGGTTGTTGGCTAGTGAAGATGATGGTACCGGCACTTCATCAGCAACTGAACAGACTTGCTTGTCTTGTCATGGGAGTTCATCAACAATTTTAGCGGCAGGTGAGCAAGTTGCAAATATAGAAAAAGTCATGTTATCTGGTAATGCTCATGGGGACTCAGGAAATAATGACCAGAGTAAACATAGCATTCATAGCGGCAATTTTGATGAAACAGGTGATGAATTAAATGGTGTGAACCGACATGTCACCTGTACGGATTGTCATAATCCTCATCGTATGATTAAAAATTCAGATTATGATGCAATTGCGACGGGTGTTGATACGCAATCTACTCACTTGCATGGTGGGGATAATGAGCATAGTAATAAAGCATCAGGTGCCTTGCGAGGTGTGATGGGTGTTGAGCCCGATTATACTTCGGTTGGAGATACCTTTGCTCCGTTTGATACAAGTTTGCAATACAGTGGAGCCCCTTCGACAACGGGTGAGACAGACAATGTTTTAGTGGGTGACCCGTCGGAAGAAACGGATGATACCAAACTGGTTTCTAAAGAGTATCAAGTTTGTTTAAAATGTCATAGTGCCTATGGTAGTACCATAGCTTCTCCTAATACTAAGGACCTAGCTTTGGAGTTCCAGCCAGCAAATGATGACAGAGGTGCTAATCACAATTCTTGGCACCCTGTAATCGGGGCAACGGGTCGATCTGGGATTAGTGTCGTGAACTCAGATAATTTTGTTGATGCCTTTGATCAAGGTATTGGTACTCAGACAATGTATTGTTCTGATTGTCATAATAATAGTATTGCGAATCTAAGCGATCCTACAGATACTGAAGCCAAGGGGCCACATGGTTCAAGTGCAATTTCAACAAATTCAGTTATGTTAATTGCGCCATGGGATAAAGATACAGGTGCTGCGACACCCACTGACTTGTGCTTTCAATGTCATAAATATAGTGCATATGCTGATATTACTGCGACGCCCTCAGCCGCAAATAAAAGTAATTTTTCTGGGCCAGGATTTGATAATTTACATTTAACGCATGCAGTTAAAGCAACGAATACTGGTGGAGCAGATGTATACACTTGTTCGCTGTGTCATGTTAGCTCAGCTCATGGTTGGAAGAATAAAGCATTATTGATTGATAAAAATGTACCCGATGCAGCTTTGGATGCGGTTTATTACACGGATAAAGCAAAACTTCAAATCGATACTTACCAAGCGCCTGGTGCGTGGGTAAAGGCGGATTGCGCTTCGTCAGGCTGTCATATTTAGCTATTTATGCGAGCTATTTAAAGTAACGTCATCTTCATTATTCTGACTTTCTTCTATTGATCAAGCAGCGATCAGTTTAAGTTGTTTATCCTTTTACTTTTTTATATTGCTTAAGTTATTTTTGGATATAGCCGATCTAGTTTCAGGTGTATTGAGAAATACATTTGTTTTTTTAAAGCAGCTCCTTAGGCAAATAAATGAGTAAATCTGAACCAATCATTCTCATTGTAGATGACGAATCTGAAATGAGAGAGTTACATAAAATTTTTCTAATGCATGGTGGATTTCATGTGGTAGAAGCTGAAAATGGCGCACAAGCTTTGCAGATGCTCAATCAAGATGACCAGCAAATTGATGCTATATTATCTGATATTCTCATGCCTGAAATGAATGGGTACGAATTTTGTCAAGCTGTCAAAGAACAAGAAATAACGAAAGATATTCCGTTCATTTTTATCTCCTCTTTGAGCACGCTTGAAGAAAAAACCAAAGGTTATTCTTATGGTGCAGATGATTATGTCATCAAACCATTAGAATCAAAAGAACTTAGTTTCAAAATTAAAAACCTGATTCGGCGGAAGGAAAGTAATCAAGCGCTCAGTATACAAGTAAATGAGTCACGCGATGCCGCCATGCAGATAATGAATTTTTATGGCGATCTTGGGCAAATTCTTGAATTTTATAAAGTTAGTGTTAATGCGAAAAGTATTGAAGAATTGGCAATGCTGTTATTTGAAGTGACGAGTGGTTTTGGATTACGTTGTTCGCTTCAAGTTTATGTTGGTGATGAGGTATTTAACTATGGGGACCGAGGTGAGATTTCACCGTTGGAAGCCAATGTGATTGAACTTGCTCGGCAAAAAGAGCGCTTCTACAGCTTTTCTTCAAGATTGGTTATTAACTATAATGCGTTTTCTCTGTTAGTGAAAAATATGCCGGGAGATGAAGAACGCGCTGGCACACTCCGTGATTCTCTTGGTGTATTATGTAATGCAATTGAAGCCAAACTCCGTAGTCTGATCGCCGAATCCGCAAATACGAAAAAAGTTGAAATTGCCGGTCTTATTAAAGATGTATTAGCTGAAACGCAATCTACGTTTGATTTTATTGAAAAAGAAAATATAAAGGCTATTGATGATTTAATGGCCGATATTGAAGATGCCTTTATCAGCCTGGGATTAAGCGAAGAGCAGGAGAATAATATCAGAGCCATTGTTGAAAATTGTACCAATAAAGCTAATCAGGCATTTAAGCAAAGTAAAACACTAAAAGCCATGTTTAATGACATTCGTGATAATCTGGATCAGATTAAAAATACTTGATTTAAAATTGTACTCTCCGCTGTAATTTAATTTATTGCTACTCTAAGATTCAATTCACTTGACCTCTATGTATGGTTGGAGGAAACTTCGCGTACTAACCCTCAATAATAATGTGTACTAACTTGTGAATTGTCGTGATTTTTAGCATGCTCAAAGCAATTGAAACTGAGAATGGTCAAAATATTTTCACGCTAGGTTTTTATGATAAAGTGCTGGAATCGGCTTTTCAGGCTGATCATGCCAAAAATGTTCTTCCACAAGTACGTATTGCCATTATTATTGCAGCAGTTTTGTACGGCACTTTTTCGATTCTAGATTTTATTGTTATTGTTGAAAATCGTGTACCTGCCTTGCTTGTTCGATTTGGATTTGCGATTCCTTTATTTGCTTTGGGATATCTTGCTACCTATCGAGTTTATTTTCGCAAACGACTTCAATTTCTCGTAAGCGTTATTATTTGCATTGCTGGAATTGGAATTGTGTTGATTGCCATTCGTTATGAAAATGTAAAAAGCGATATATTTTTTACAGGGACTTTACTGCCGCTTTTTTGGGCCTTTCTTTATTCTGGCTTACGTTTTTATAATGCAGTGAAAGTTAGCGTAGTTTTAATTCTGATATATGAAGTTTTGTTTTTTAGTTTTAGTAACATGCCTTTACATACCTTTATTGGCTTAAATTTCTTTATTTTTACCAGTTTTATTATTGGGGTTTTGGGTGGCTATACCATAGAGCGATATTATCGTCGAGATTTTGTTAACCAACGATTAATTCGTTTGGAAAAACAAAAAAATGAAAAACTTTTATTGAATATATTGCCTAAGAGCATCGCTGAAGAACTCAAAGCACATGAAGGAACGATTGCCCGTGACTATGATGAAATTACTGTGTTGTTTGCGGATTTGGTTGGTTTTACGCGGCTTTCCAATCATCAAAGTGCGCAAGAGGTAGTCACCCTTTTAAATGATATATTTTCAATTTTTGATAAATTGACAGACGAATATGGTTTAGAAAAAATTAAGACCATTGGTGATGCTTATATGGTTACCAGCAATTTGAGTGTTAATAATTCAGAGGCGGTGGCGGCTGTGGCAAACTTCGCTTTGGCTATGCACGAAATGGTGGCGGAATACAATGAACGAACTGGACAAAAAATTGAAATAAGAGTGGGAATGCATAGTGGTCCTGCAGTAGCTGGCGTTATTGGTGTGAAGAAATTTATTTATGATGTTTGGGGGAGTACCGTAAATATAGCCAGTCGCATGGAATCACATAGTTTGGTTAATAAAACTCAGGTTTCTCGAGCGAGTTATGAATTGTTAAAAGATCGTTTTGTATTTAAAGATCGTGGTGAAATAGACATTAAAGGCATGGGTAAAATGCAGGCATATTTACTTATTGATCATCGTTAAAACCTAATAATGCGCTTTTTAGCATTAAGCTTATCCGGTCTGGGATTTGCACATCACTTAATGAAGGGATCCGTTTTTAATCAAGGATTACTTTTAGGTTTTGTTGGGTTCCTGACGGGAACAGTATGCTCGTTTTATGGGGTTGGTGCTCTAGAAAGCTGTCCACGATTGGAAGTTTTCTAGATGGGCAATGAACAAGTGCGGCAACACTTGTTCAAAGGATGATTCCCATTGATGAAGTTACGTAACAACCCGTCAGGATTCCTCTTAAATGCAAGTAATATTCCGTTGCTTAATAATGACAAAATATGTCGTAAGTCATTGATTGAATAAATAGTTAGACTTGTTTATTTGATTTTAGTGAGTGACTGGAAATTGGCTTTTACTCATTATTTAGTGACGTGGTCAATTTGGCAATAACTTCTGAGTGATAATTTATTTTTCTGGAAAAGGATGAAATATGAGCAAATATCTCCAATCCATTCTAATATTTATGATGATTTATTTTTGTTACAACATAGCAACACTTCAAGCCTCAGATCATTTATTTTTCTAGTTTCTCCGTAATTTGGACAAAGATAGGGTAGTTAGATTGCCTAATAGTTTATCTAACGTTATCATTTAACTCTTTTATCATGTGATTTAATCTGGATATTTATAAGCATTTCTGGATTAGTAAAAGGGTCCCTTTTTGACAAATCTATTAGCAATTGCGGTTGGCGGAGCTCTTGGTGCTGTCGGTCGATTTGCCAGTTCCCAGTGGATATACGGTTTACTGGGGCGATCATTTCCTTATGGAACATTGTTTGTCAATTTTATTGGCTCATTTGTAATGGGATTTTTAGCGATTTTGCTGATTGAACGTATAGCCGCAGGCCCTGAACTACGTGCATTTTTTTTAATTGGTTTTTTAGGGTCATTTACAACGTTTTCTACGTTTTCTTTGGAAACCATTAACTTATTTAGTAGTGGGGAATTTATGAAGGCGTTTATCAATATGCTATTGAGTGTTTTTGTCTGTGTGACGGCCTGCTGGTTGGGTATGATATTAGGAAGACAACTATGAGAACCGCTGATATAACGGTAATGCGTGTTTATATTACAGAAGGGGAAGGGCAATTAAATGACTTATTGTCATTTTTAAAAGATACCAAAGAAGTACGAGGTTTAACTGTATTTAGAGGTATTTCAGGGTTTGGACCTTCGGGAAGCGTGCATGTGGCAAGTTTAACGGATTTGTCATTGGATCTGCCATTGGTGATCGAAATGTTTGATGAGCCTGGCAAGATGCAACGAATATTTATGGATTTGTCCAAGATGGTTAAACCAGGGCATATACTGACGTGGGCTGGAAAAACAAATATAGATGGGGTTGGCGGTTAATAAAGATGTTAGATAATAAATTATTACGACAAGATTTGGAAACAATTGCACAGCAACTGGCTCGCCGAGGTTTTGAGCTGGATAAAGGTCAATTAATTGAACTTGAAAATGAAAGAAAACAACTACAACAGCGTACACAGGAATTGCAAGCCGAACGTAATTCAAAATCTAAATCCATAGGAAAAGCCAAGTCTCAAGGCGAAGACATAACGCCATTGCTGAAAGAGGTGGAAGGTCTCGGTGATCAGTTAAAAGTATCTGAGCAGGCTTTATCGGCTTTGCAGGATAAATTTAATCAATTGGCAATGACTATTCCCAATATTCCTCATGAATCTGTCCCCATGGGTAATGATGAAGAAGACAATGTAGAAATTCGTCGATGGGGTGAGCCGAAAAACTTTGATTTTGAAGTAAAAGATCATGTTGATCTTGGTGAAAACCTCGGAGGTATGAGTTTTGAAGTAGCTGTTAAAATATCGGGTTCACGATTTGTTAATTTAACGGGTGATCTTGCTCGAATGCATCGAGCTTTAATTCAATTCATGTTAAATACCCATGTAGAGCAACACGGTTATGTTGAGACTTATGTGCCTTATCTTGTCAATGCGGATTCATTACGAAGTACTGGGCAACTACCAAAGTTTGAAGAAGACTTGTTTGCAATTCAGGAAAATGAAGACAGCAATCAGCAATTTTTTTTAATTCCGACAGCAGAAGTTCCTGTCACTAATATTGTTCGGGATACAATTCAGGACGCAGATAGTTTGCCTTTGAAGTTTGTTGCACACACACCTTGTTTTCGCAGTGAAGCAGGTTCTTATGGGCGGGATACTCGTGGATTAATTCGTCAACATCAATTTGAAAAAGTTGAGCTTGTTCAAATTGTGCGTCCTGAAGATTCTATGCAAACGCTAGAAGAATTAACTGGTCATGCAGAAAGTATTTTACAAGCGTTAGGTCTACCCTATCGGGTTGTAAATTTATGTACCGGTGATATTGGTTTCTCTGCATGTAAAACCTATGACTTGGAAGTCTGGTTGCCAGGTCAGGAGAAGTTTAGGGAAATTTCATCTTGCAGTAGTTTTGTTGATTTTCAAGCTAGACGAATGAAAGCACGTTGGCGTAATCCTGAAACAGGTAAGCCCGAGCTATTGCATACCATCAATGGTTCAGGGCTAGCTGTTGGTCGAACTTTAGTGGCAATATTGGAAAATTATCAAACAGAAAATGGCCAAGTTGAAGTGCCAGAGGTTTTACAGCCTTATATGGGCGGTAAAACCTTAATTGTTTGAGGGTAGACTATAAACAACGCCAATTTGAAAAGTCTCACCTGTTAATGGTTCACTGAGGAAGAATAT
>Ga0316207_10004044_pt1 | contig 13100 bp, 11 predicted proteins | sample 6weekpyrite_MG_FD_204943 | JGI IMG/M metagenome (GOLD analysis project Ga0316207, IMG submission 204943) | Microbial mat bacterial communities from mineral coupon in-situ incubated in ocean water Damariscotta River, Maine, United States -... | ecosystem: Environmental > Aquatic > Marine >... | reverse complement strand
CAAACTCGTTGTTGGTTTTCCCTGCCCGTCGGGTAGCCAGCAACTAAATTAATAGACTGGGATAAGCATGTAGAGCCAAAGGCAGAGGATTTGCGGACGCGGGTTCAATTCCCGCCGCCTCCACCAAATAAATAAAGGGCTACCCGACCAGGGTGGCCCTTTTTTATTTGGTTGTGGTGGGTTGGATGCGAATCCACGTTCCGGGTTGCCGGAGCGTAGCACAGGCACACTTAATGAAACGCCGATAGGCGGTTCTAAGTGCCGATTCCCTACTCCAACAAGTTAACAGTATCGCCGACAGGCAGCCTTTTTTGGTTGTGGCGGTGGTACGGATGAGAGCCTGCGTTCATCGGGTTGCCGTAGCAAAACGTAGGTTGCCCTGACACCGGAGGTATAGGGTACTCATAATGAACGCACAAGTGTTCTAAGAGACAACCTGATAAAACTCCGACAGGAGGTTCCTTCTAAGTGTCGCCCACCCCCGCGTGAGGTTTTATTATCTCAAAGAAAACGATTGCGGCGGCGGGAATTGAACCCGCGTCCACATTTCTGAAATCTAACCTCTGCCAGCCATCACATCAGCCAAGGCATTCCCGCTCACCCGATCAATCAGCTTAATCACTTTATTAGCTTCATCAAACACACCCAATAAACCCTGATTGTGGATATTGGTAAAAGGCGGGGCAAACAACATCTGTTTATCAACAGCGAGCAACAACGCAGTCTAGAGGAAGACCGCGTACCCAACGGATTTGGTAGCCTCATCACCACAATTGCGAACATACTTGTCGCCCAAGGTGAATGCCTGTGCGCTGGCGACTGGATTATCACTGGGGCAGCAGCACACCGATAGAGATAAAAGCTGGCGATAAATTATTGCTGCGGACGGAACCGATAGGCAAGGTGGAACTGTGGATTGAGTAGAATGCCGGTGAGGCGTGCTATTTCACGCACATGGTAGGACTGTTCGGGGTGCAACAACAGCAAGCCCAATACCCTGCGGCGGTAATCTTTAAACAGTATCGATGCGAGAGATGTGGTCACTGAATTCACCGTGTAGCTATATTTACTACATTTGTAGCTTATTTTGCTACACCTTTCAAACCTCAGGTTACTGCTGTCCGTGGGACGAAATATTTAAATCTAGTCAATTATACGGCGCCACCTTACAGATCGGATCAGTTTGCGACCTCAAGACTGCTGTCAACCTTACGCACACGTTTTTCGATAATGGCAATGATATCGTCAATCACTTTACACTCACCATGCTGCACAGTGAATTGCTGTTTCAGAGCCTGAGATTCTGCAATGATCTTTTCGCTCATGCCTGTTAGGGTTTGATGGACGATTTTAAAACTGACACCAATATCCTCAGCGAATTGCTGCCAACGTCGGGCGATGATCCAGTCCGGCCGATCATCGCCGCCGATTTTCATCGCCAGCTTGTCGGTCAGATCAGAATAGACCGCCGTGCTCATCAAGTCATAGAAAGGCGCAAGCACCGGACCTTGATCATTGAGCAGCAGCGATACATTTTTGCCATGGGCATCGGCGTTGCCAATCAAGTAGTTGAAGACAACCCAACCTAGCAACGCCTTTACATCGACGATGGGAGTAAGACTTTTATCCCTAACCAGATTGAAACAAGCCTGCAATGAGGGGCCACCCTCTTTTTCATACTTCATATCTGGCGCTATGCCTAAAGCCTGGCAGAAGTCTTCTTGGTGCAGGCGGGTAATTTTACCTTCGCCATCTATTTCCCGGTCATAGCGATCCACCAAGTAGAGTGGCTGTGCTTTTTTAAGCAGCGTGACCTTAGGGACGGACAAGCCCATTCGTGCCGCCAACTGCATACAGAAGGTTTCGTTTTCGACCGTACTGGAAAAGTGCTGGATAGGTGGTTTGAGAATATGAAAACTGGCAGCATTACCTGTGGGCAGGAGCACTCGATCTTCAACCTCCTTATAAAGAACTGGCAGCTTGTTCTGCACCCCCGCCAAAGAAAGGCGGATACCCTCCTCACCCGCCAGCATGGGACGTCTGGGCATTTCACTAACCAGGGTATTGAGTTCATCATCACTGAGGGGGCGATACTCCCCTGACTCGCTCAGCTCGACACCTTCTGGCAGTAGGCTAACTGCACCGGCGCACTCGCCACCTAGCGCTTCTAGCAGTGCAAAATCGTTACCTTCAGAAAGCCCCAGGCGACGCGCAATGATCTTGCGCAGTTCAGACTCAGGGAGGAGATTGGCAAAGAAGGGACGTGCTGCATCATTTCCATAAGGAACAGACTGCAATGGCAGGGCAATGGAAAGCGGCACGGCGTGCTCGTTCTTGAGCCAAGCCTCATCGTACTGAAAGACAAAGCGACGCTGCTCGCCCAACCACAGTTTACCGACTCGTTCATCACGCAAATAAATCGTTAGGGCGTGATTCATTTAGTCTTCACCTTATCGAGTGCCGTTTGATTGTTTCTTTGCCAATCGCGCGGCTGAATAGTGAGTTCCAAACCCAGGCAGTGCAACACATGTAGCACCTTGCCCAACTCCATGGTCGGTTTGCCATTTTCAAGATCAGAAATGAAACGTACTCCTACCCCGCACAGGGAAGCGAACTCTGCCTGAGTTGCCGACTGCGCTTTTCGATGGGCGCGCACTAACTTGCCAATGTCTTCGGCCGAAACAATATTCCCGTTCGGTAAATTATTATCAATATTTTTCATAATACGCACAATTTATTCCTGTACGGGAAATATAGACTAATCCACATACGTTTACAATGTAATTTACCCGAACGGGAATATTAGGCTTCATTTTGCATGAGCCACAATAACAGTTGTAGTGGTCAAGTAATTTCTGCCAGCGCCCGACCGAATTGATATAGGCTTGTTGAGCTGGTCATAACTGGCAGTCTATGTCACACGCTTGTTTCAAATATAATGTAGACAGACATCATTAGCTGGCATACACCAACTGTTACTGAGAAGCTTTATAAGCTATATGACAATATAATATTTTCAACTTGATAAGAAAAAAACAAGGTGTGAATTCCCTACAATAGAAAAACGAAAGCCCCACCATTACTGGCAAGCCTTTGTTTTATGATAAATTCACTGAGGTTATTCATGCAGAAACTAGTTCTTTTCTTCTTTGATTGAAAAATATTATTCCAATCAAAACACCAAGTAATGCTCCACCAACGTGTGAAGCAAAGTTGATATTAGCTGTACCCGTATCCGTATCCGTAAACAAATAGTAACCATCCCAACCAATATACCAAGCAGCTAAAAGCCATGCAGGTATTAGAAATCTTTTGAAAAGCACAATAAACCAAAAAAAACATTTAATTCTTATGCCAGGAGCCAAATAAGCTTTTAATGCCATCATCCCCATCACAACACCAGAAAGACCAAGTGTTGGTAATGCAGTAGGGTCATTAAAGCTTAGAACTGAATAAAAAACATTACACCCTACCCCAATAACCATGAATGCAAATATGTATGCCATCATTCCTAAAGCAATTTCAACAGTCACTGAAAAGGCGTAAAAGAATAAGAGATTACCAACCAAATGCCACACATCGGCATGAGAGAAACTAGAATAAAACATCGCTTTCACATTAAATGAGCCAGGATCATAGGTAATCTTACTCAGAATGTCGCTCGGCAACTTTTTCTGATACTCCTGAAATATAGACTCAAGAGTATTTGTATTAAATTTTACGCTCTCTTCATGAGAGTAAATTCTATAGGGTTCTAAACCCTTGGTGATTCGCTTAATACTCTCAGACCTATTTGATGCCACTTGGAATTCAAACATTGTTTCCAGGCATCCTGTCCGCGGGCTCTTTCCTTATTAATTTTCTTAAATACTAGAGCCGAATCTCTATTGAAATCCTGGTAACAAAATTCATAGGTATAATCAGAAATCTCATCAATCGCATTCTGCTGGACAAAGAAAAATAATATACACATAGCGACAACTATATGCGTAATAAATGGAACCTTATCAGTGTATATATCCGGCTTATATGGGAAGAACAACATTTAATACATTTCCAGATAATGAGGTACTTTCATTTATTTCTTGACGCTATCCATACACGCATTGAAACGGTTATACACCCTAAAACCAAAGTTAATAGGCTACTTCCTGCCATAAGGATAGTCTCCTGTTTAGGGGGATCACGGTACTAAATTAACTAGTTGGCACTGAGTTAATATTATGCAAAGTTGGCGTAGCCAACGAAACTCCCATATCTTTGGAAGTTTTCAAAATCAATTCTCTAAAAGATTGTCGAGTACTAATAATGTTTTTTATATCCTTGGTGTAGTAATAACAACACCACTCAACTGCATGGTCACCCGCATTACTCAGCCCCACCTCGACTGGGTATTTAGATTCAATATTAATGGAACTCTCATCAACCGCACGATTAAATGCTGTCATAAATAATCCCCGAATCTGAGACTCATCCACAGCGTAATCAATTTTAAACATAAGAGCTTCACGCAAGCCCTTTGCCGAGGCAAACTTAGACAAATTATGAATAGTTTGCTCTCTCAGACGAGCATTCTTAATCATAATACGGTGGTTATTGGTGATATTAAGAATTTCGGTATAGAAAATACGCGTTTTATAGACTATTCCCAGTGTCTTCTCACCATCGTTAAACTCAATTACATCCCCAGCGTCCAACATCTTGCTGTTCAGGATCACCAAACCACTAATAATATCTGGCGCCCAGGCAGCTTGTGTAAGCGCCAAAAACACTCCAACAACACCAATCGCCCCACCCGCTTCCAAAAGGCTGTCGAAACCAAGAATACGAATAATAGTTACTAGAGCAACAATAAAAATAAAAACAGCAGCAAAAATACTAATTAAACGTGAATTATAAGTATCAACAACTTGGCGTACACCCTCAATTTCCTTTTGCTTACCGTATTGCCCCCTCACCCAATAATTTAACAAGTGTAAGCCTGCAAAACTTAGGTACAAAACCGTCAATATAGAAAAAATGGTATAGCCGGGGTTATCTTCTACCCCCCCTTCAAAAAGCCGTGAAAAAACAAAGGCAATAATAATGACAGCATTAAGAATACGAAAAATCCTAACGCGTTTAAGAAACCCCTGACTCTCTTCAGGCTCATGGTAAACAGCCGATAGAATTTTTCCTGCGAAGGCCATCAACAGTATGTTGACGAAGATAACAGTGATCAAAGTGGTGTCGAAAAAGCTCAAAATAGATGACTACCTCACTATTAAAATTCAATATTATTTTTGTCACCCTCTAAACCACAAAACCAGGCGACTAAGACCATGGAGCACAACAGAGTTACTTTGAGTTGACTGGTTCAAGCATGTTATAGCTCAATTCTTGCGACATAATTCTTAATTTCTAGCTTGTGTTTGTGTTTATTAGCCCAATCACGAAACTCTCTAAGTTTAACGTACTCACTATTTCCGAGTAGCTGCTCATGCCGTAACTCATAGGCAGTTTCATTCTCTTGATGCCGAATTTCTGACTGCCATGGCTGTGACAAAACAGATGACAACTGACCCGCCACGCCTAATGACAATAGAAGCTTCCATTCACCACCATCAATCCACAACTCGCCACAGTTCCCGCATGAATCTAGCTTATTTTGTGTTTTGCTAGAAATACGATATTTAGACATTAATTTTTGACATTTGGGGCAAACAACAGGTTTTGACGTTTCATCAACCGTTTCTATTTCTACTTGTTCAGCTGAAATTTCAGGATTATTTTCAATCCACAGGCGATAAGACAACATAGACACTAAATAACCATTACAGCTACTACAAGATAAAGCGGGAAGCTCATCAACAATTTTTGTTGGTTTTAAAACACCATGAATACATGTTGGGCATTTCATAAAAATTCTCTTCTATTTTCCACTTACATAATTAAGGAGCCAATCTCTACTACGCCCTCAGCCCCCAATAAGCATGATGCACCCTACTGTTCTAACAACCTGCTTTAGGAACATGGTCTGTCAAATCTAGGAAACCATAATTTAAGGCTCTAAAACAGCAGTTAGATAAAAGGGGTAGAACCAGAAAGTCCTACCCCTTTTCATTAACAAAATTTCCTGCACTAATTTTCGATACTCTACGTTTAATTAAGAGGATGCTTCTTCTTTAACAACCTTAGTAATGCCGTTAATGTCTCCCCCATTCAAACCAATGTCCGCTAACAAAGAATCTACTAACGGAGCCTGGCCGCGGTATTTCAACGCACTATTTACCAATTGATCCGCAAGACTCCCATCATGACCGTTACCGCCATTTTCACCAGAAACTACATTAGAAGCGTTATTCAAACCATCAACCTGGATAATTTTTATTCCGTCAATCTGTTCCATGGGCTTAACACTTTCGCTGATAATTTGTGGCAACTTCTCAATCAACGCCATCCGTACTTGTTTTGCAACCTGCTCATCAGACAAAATATTTTCGGCATCATTAATCGCACGACGCCCAACAGCATCAACCTCATAACGTTTCTCAGCTGCTTCAGCTCTCAACTTCTCAGCTTCGGCCTCACCTTCCGCTGTAATACGTTGCTTCAGTGCCTCGGCGTTAGCCAGTGTGGCAACAGCCTCCGCCTGATCTTCAGCAGCAAGCTTCTCAGCTTCTGCGGCAACCTGAACCGAGATTGCTTGGCGTTCAGCATCCTGTCGTGCCTGTACCAGTTCTACCTCTTTTTCACGCTCCGCTCTTTCAGTCTCTCGAACAGTTATAACTACCTCTTCAGCTTTAACAGCTTCCGCACGTGCCTTATCCGCCTCGGCTTGGGCTACAGACTGATCCTTCGATTTGTCGGCAATGGCTATTTCTCTATCCTGCTCAGCGAGCTCTACGGTCTTACGGCGCTCAATCTCGGCTGTTTCAACCGCTTTAGATTTGGCAATCTCTTTCTCTTTAAGCTGTCGGTCTTTATCTATTCGTTGCTCTTCAACAGCCCGCTCTGCACTAATATTGGAAGCATCCACATCCTGTTTCGCTCCAATCTGTGCCTGCTCGGCATCACGCTGCCTCTCTGCCTGTTCACGGGCAATCTCCGCAGCTTGAGCGGCACGACGCATCTCAACTTCACGCTCCTGTTCTAAGCGTGCATATTCTTGCTCACGTTGAATCTCTAACTTTTTCCGTTCAGCTTCCAGATTTTTATTTGCAACCGCAACTTCTGTATCTTGCTCAATATCATTACGCTTTTTACGTCGATCTTCGATAGACTCAGTTAATTTGGTTAAACCTTCAGCATCAAAAATATTATTCGGGTTGAAGTACTCTTTACCAGTTTGATCTAAACCTGTCAGAGATACAGATTCAAGCTCTAAACCATTTTTGAGTAAATCTTCCGTTACAACTTGTTGCACCTTTTGCACAAAATCCACCCGTTGCTCATGCAATTCTTCCATTGCCATCTCTGCGGCCACAGCACGAAGTGCGTCAACAAACTTACCTTCTACAAGTTGTTTAAGCGAATCAGGTGCCATAGTTTTCATACCCAATGTTTGCGCCGCATCACCGATAGCATCTTCAGTAGGTTTAACCCTCACATAAAATTCTGCAATCACATCTACTCGCATACGGTCCCGGGTGATCAACGCCTGTTCATTTGCACGCCGCACCTCTAGACGCAAAGTGTTCATGTTTACAGGTATCACTTCGTGTAACACTGGAAAAACAAGGGCTCCACCATTTTTTATGACCTTTTGTCCTCGGAACCCCGTACGTACAAACGAAACCTCTTTTGAAGCTCGCTTGTAAAGCCGAGAAAAAATCATTCCAAGCACAACAAGCGCAACAACAATAACACCGGCCATCGTGCCAATATTTGTTAAATCAAATAACATCTCATATACCCCCTACATTCCTTCTATTTTACTAATCTACCAACGCAGCATTGACATTCAAAATTGCTTTAAACACTGCGCCGGTCCTACTAACTAAAACAACAGATGAGCCAGTATCAATAACCACACCTTGGTTATCCGGTTCTACCATTACATAGTGGGTCTGCCCGTGCTCATCACGTAACTTTGCCTGCGCTGGACTTCCAACTTCTGCCCTACCTAATGTCACAACTGCAACACGACCAATAAAACTATCTTCCGATACTGCGTCCGTTTCATCTTGTGGCATTATCTTTGCCAAAACGCCACCACTAACCCTAACAATAGGAAATGCACAAATAAGCGCGGGAATTGATACCAAGCCCCCTGGTGCCAATGCACCTGTTACGCTCACTATGCCAGACTGAATCACTAAGCCACTCAAACCAAATGCTGTTAAAAATACAATAAACAGCATCAACACCGGTACTTCGCCAATACGCAACCAACTCAATAGTTTTGATAACGGTGAAGGTGATTGATATTCTGGACTCGATACATCTGCATCCAGATCAAAACCGGGAAACAGATTTTCGATCAAACTGGACAAGCCAGCACCCAGAAGCGTAGTAATTCCTTCTAAAAGAGCAATGCCAAACATTACCGCTAAGGCGACACTAAACGGAAAATTTTCAGGTGCTGTTATAAACTCCAACATTATTGACCTGACTTTCCTTTAATCGCAGCTAAACGCTCCTGAATACGGTTTTTGCGTGCCAGCTCTTCCAGCTCAGCTAACTGACTTGCAGTTGATCGATCTGAAGGCTGAGTACCAGCAGATACGCCTGTTGCCTTTTCAAAAACACGATCAAATGCAGAGCCTGCCTTTTCAGCACGCGATTGAACATCACTAGAACCTTTTGCTGCTGAACTGCCTGATGTGCCCTCTGGTTGAACTGCAACACTCTCTTTTTGCACCAATCGGAATTGTTGCAACTCCTCCTTCATTTCGCGTTTCTTCGCCTGCAGCGCCGATATATAGCTCTCTAACTCTTTCTCATTGTTTGAGCATTCGGATATAGTGGTTTCCAACACGGGGATCTGAACCTCTATATCCAATTGCTGTGAAATTGCAGCCTCCGCCAAATCATCCCGCCCTTGATTCACAGCGAGTTCAATTTTTTCAGCCAAGTCTTCATACTTTTGGTTCTCATCCATTAGGCGTTTATTAGCCAAATGTTTGCTTGCGACTACGCGGCCAAGCTCTACACGCACATCGTCAACTACCGAATCTACTTCACGTATTGCCTGTTCCATCACTGTCTCAGGCGAAGCATTTTCAACGGCGTCAACCAGAGCATTCAGGCTACCGCTAATAATGCGCCCCACGCGACCAGTAAGACTCTCACTCATGACTTTCTCCTCAATTATTACGACTAACGCAAACGTGTAATCGCATCAGCCAGTTCCAACACAGGCGTAATACGATCATTTATAATATTGGGGTCATAACACGAATTTTTCTGAGTGACTCCCATCTGGAGCACTGATTCCATTAACCTAAAAATTCTATCTACGACCCCCTGCTCAAAAGCAGCTAACTCTTTTTCTTGAATACCGGCCTCTTGATTCGGTAATCCAGATACAACGTATGCAGCCATATCAGGCAACCACTGCATTAAACGGACTAATATTTCAGAATGCTCACCAGATTCATATTCCGCCTGTTGTAACCGGTCTAATAGCGGTGCATAAATATCCCGCATCAGCCTTAAGCCACCACTATATTCTTGTTGGCCCAAATTTCTTTGACGCGCCTCCATCAAAATTGCACGCAACTTATCGCTTGGCGTTTTAGCACCCGGGATCGTCAGTTGGCTCAGAAACTCAGCATCATCTTGAGAAATTCGGGCGCTAATAGAAACTGTCTTATCCGACATTTTTCATTCCTAGTACTTATTACCACAATTTAATAGTTAAATCCTTTAAAACCAATATATCTCACTCGAATACAAATGTATACATATGAACACAAACAAATACGCACACCTCATGAACAATAAAATTTGAGCCTTTGTGCTTCCAAACTGACTAGTCAGGTTGCAAGTTCCGTTCTTTTACCACCTACCGTTAACCCATACACCGAGCAATTTGATACAGGAGCCACCTAATCTGTAGATGGTATGAATATAATGCGGTGAATTGTTTTCGATCACTAATAATCAGATGCCTCCAGAGTTAAAACAGAACAAATCAACTTTAAGCCAAGCACTATCTTTCAACATTAATTGGATATGGATATGTATTTCCTTTTTCAGCCCCCCTCTTCATGCTGAAACGGGCAGTTCTTCAAATGAACCATTCCTCTATCCCGAATCAGTTAACCAACTTATAGAACAACACCCGAACAAAACTGGGCTCTATATCTTGGAAAAGGGTGAAAAGGCTCTGCTTTCTCGTGCCTGGCTAGCTGACCACGCCATTGGACAGATTGATGTTCAGTACTTTATCTGGAGCACTGACAATATTGGCACGCTTGCCACTGAAGCATTACTACTTGCCGCAGAACGAGGCGTACGCATACGCGTCATCGTTGATGATTTTCTCATTAAGGCCCCTGACAAAACCTTGGTAGCTTTGGCTGCCCATCCTCAAGTCGAGATTCGGATCTATAACCCGAAACACGCTGTAGGCACATCAACTCTTCGCCGCGCTGGCAATGTTGTATTAGATTTTCGCGACACCAATCAACGAATGCATGACAAAACCTTTATCGTCGATAACTCCGTTGCCATCACTGGTGGCCGCAACATGGCTGATGAATATTACGATTACAACCATAAATATAACTTCAGGGACCGGGATGTTTTACTCATTGGTCATGCTGCTACTGATATGACCAATAATTTTGAGCAATTCTGGCAGAGCCCTTTGACTGTTCCTGTGGAAGAGTTACTGCCCAGAGATGCAAAAAGAGCCTCTAAAGAAGATATTTTAGCCATTTATAAAGAACTTCATGATTACGCCCACGACCAAAACAACTTTCCAGATCATGTGCGCCACGCTCTTGAAAACCTTTCTAAGGACTTTCCAGATCTTGTAAAAGAGATGATCTGGGATGATGTGCGTTTTATTAGCGATATACCTGGAAAGAACGACGGCAGCGATGGTTTAAAAGGTGGCGGTGAAACAACACAGGCCTTAGTTAATGAAATCAAACAAGCAAAAAGATCCATTACTATCCAGTCACCTTATCTGGTTGTGCCAGATGGAGGAATTGAGCTTTTCAGTGAATTAGTTAATAAAGGCGTCGACATCCGCATCAACACCAACTCACTCGCCTCTACCGACAACATTCTGGCTTTCAGTGGTTACGCCAAACAACGAAAGAAACTCTTAAAAGCAGGTGTAAATGTCTATGAGTTTAAACCTAACCCGGCTATTCACAGTGAGCTAATCGAGCGATATGAGGCATTTGAAAAAAAGCCGCCTATTTTTGCTATTCATGCAAAAACAATGATCATCGATGGCGAAACCCTCTATGTCGGCACATTCAATCTCGACCCACGCTCAGCCAACTTAAACACTGAAGTAGGAGTACTAGTCAAAAACCACCAACTTGCACAGCAAGTAGAAGACTCAATTAAAAATGACATGCAACCAGAAAACAGCTGGAACACACGCACAGAAAAACCAAACTCACACGCCTCTCTTTTCAAAAGAATGAAGATTAGGTTGCTTAGGCTATTACCACTAAAGTCAGTTTTATAGAACGCTGGGCCACAGAGTCTACCGCTCTGGTTCATCCAGCAACTCACCAGTATCCTTTGGCAAGTGCCATGAAACTATTGCTGTCGCAACCATCACCAACAAACCCAACCAGATCATGGTGATCACAGGGTTAACGCCAATACCAGCCACAACAGCATAAATTCCAGAGGCCAACAGCATGGCCAAGTTTTCAAAAAAGTTCTGGATAGCGACGGCCCCACCACTGCCAATCGATTTATGACCGATTTCCTGCAAAGCTGCATTGATAGGCACTACAAACAGACCACCGCAGACACCTGTCATAAACAAGGCGATACGTGCCAGCCAAACACTTTCCACCGTTGCCAATAAGACAATCACTATTGCCATTACATACGCTGCCAATCGAGCACGGCGCAAATAGGCCATGGGGATAAGACGTGGCACCAGTACAGATCCGACTGCGATACCTATCGCAACAAACATGGTTAACATGGCAATATCAGTCGTCGAATCGAGAAACAACACAGCAGGTGCCCATGCGACTAACAGTACACGCAACACAGTCGCCGCGGCCCAGAACAAACTTACTCCAAGCGTTGAAAATCGAGCGCGCGGTGTGGCCAACAAACCACGCATCTGACTAAAAAAATTAGCAAGCGCGCGACCTTGGGCCGGACCAACAATCAGGTTGTGACGAATAGTTAATGCAATCAATGCTGATAGTACATATAAAACAATCACGGCCATCAATGCCATTGTGATTGAATACTCAGCTAATACGGCCCCCACCAAGGTACCGCTAAGAATGGCAAGAATGGTGGATCCTTCTATCCAGCCATTGGCCTTAACCAACGTATCTTCATCTACCAGTTCAGGGAGGATGCCATATTTGGCTGGACTGTACGCCGCAGCGCCCAAACCAATCACTGCATAGGCAACCAAGGGCTCAATCTGAAACAGCAGCATGCCTGCACCAACCGCCTTGATCACATTGGCACCCAGCAATACCCGCGGCTTAGGACGGGCATCAGCATAACGGCCGACCCACGGAGCTATCAGCACATAAGCAATCAGAAAAGAGGCTTGCAAGGCAGGCACGTACCAACCACCCAGATCAGTCTGCAGCATCACCATGGTAATAGCGGTGAACAGCACAGCATTATCTGCAAATGCTGTCAGAAACTGGGTTCCTAGAACGCGATAGAGATCACGGTTCACGATTAGGCCTCCATCAATTTGGAGGCAGCAACATAATCGATCTTACCGGTGCCGAGTACAGGCATTTTTGCGACGTAGATTACTTTACGCGGGACACTTATTTCAGCCACGCCATCCGTTTTTGCCTGGGCACTTAAAGCACCGCGCTCAGCCCCTTCGACAGTCGTCAGCAAAACAACCTGTTCGCCTTTACGCTCATCGGGAATAGCAATAGCCGCATGTAACGCATCAGGCCAGACCTTACTCGCCAACACTTCAACCGAAG
>Ga0316207_10004043_pt1 | contig 13101 bp, 10 predicted proteins | sample 6weekpyrite_MG_FD_204943 | JGI IMG/M metagenome (GOLD analysis project Ga0316207, IMG submission 204943) | Microbial mat bacterial communities from mineral coupon in-situ incubated in ocean water Damariscotta River, Maine, United States -... | ecosystem: Environmental > Aquatic > Marine >... | reverse complement strand
AGGTGGCGCAAGTACTTCCCGCTGACCATTGGTACCTAATTCTGTAACAATGCCAACATGTTCCATTGCCTCAATCATTCGTGCGGCACGGTTATAACCAATTTTAAGTCGACGTTGAACGCCAGAAATCGATGCTTTACGAGTTTCGGTTACAATACGCACAGCCTGATCATAGAGTGGATCTCCTTCCACATCATCCTCTGTTACCGTAGCAAGCCCCTGTTCAGATTCTGGCTTTCCATTGATAACCTCATCTTCATACTGTGGTTTACCGCTTTTCTTAAGATTTTCGACCACATTATGGACTTCATGGTCATCTACAAAAGCGCCATGAACACGCATAGGCAAGGCTGTACCTGGTGGCATGTACAGCATGTCACCATGGCCTAACAACTGCTCAGCACCCATTTGATCAAGAATCGTACGAGAATCCACCTTTGATGAAACCTGGAAGGCGACACGTGTTGGGATGTTAGATTTAATCAACCCTGTTAATACATCCACCGAAGGACGTTGAGTTGCCAATATCAGGTGAATCCCGGCTGCACGTGCTTTTTGAGCAAGTCGAGCAATCAGCTCTTCCACTTTCTTACCGACTACCATCATCATATCAGCTAGCTCATCCACTACTACAACGATATAAGGCAAGGCCTTCAAATCATCAGCTGGTTCTTCACTGTCTTTAGGATGGAATGGGTCTTTTATAGGTGATTTTGCGGCTTCAGCTTCTTTTACTTTTCGGTTGTAGCCAGCGATATTACGCACTTTAAGGGCCGCCATTAGCTTATAGCGTTGCTCCATTTCTGCAACACACCAGCGTAATGCATTACCGGCATCCTTCATATCGGTCACGACTGGTGATAATAGATGTGGAATATCGTCATAAATTGATAATTCCAGCATTTTTGGATCAATCATGATCAAACGCACCTCTTCAGGAGTCGCGTTATACAAAATACTTAGAATCATGGCATTTAAAGCAACAGACTTACCCGAACCAGTTGTACCGGCAACCAGTAAGTGTGGCATTTTGACTAAATCAGCCACTATGGGTTCGCCACTAATGTCTTTACCTAAAGCTAGCGTGAGTGGTGATTTAGAATCAGCAAATACCGGCGCCTTGAACGTTTCACTTAGACGGACGATTTCGCGATTTTCATTCGGTATTTCGATGCCAATGGTAGTTTTACCTGGAATTACTTCGACCACGCGCACGCTGATAGTTGATAGTGAACGCGCCAAATCCTTTGCCAAATTCGAAATCTGGCTGACTTTCACACCTGCTGCCGGCTGAATTTCAAAACGAGTAATAACCGGTCCTGGATGAACCGCAACCACTTCGACACTAATACCGAAGTCAGCTAGCTTAATTTCCAGTGTGCGCGACATAGCCTGCAAGGCTTCATCAGATAGGCGCTTAACATGCGGCACTGAATCATCTAATAGTGATAATGGTGGCAAGCTGGCATTTGAAGTATTTGCAAATAATGGTACCTGCTTCTCCCGCTCAACACGTTCGCTTTGCTTCTGTTTAATAGTCGGGGCAATTTTGGGTGGTTTACGTTCAGAAACAACTGGTTGAGCTACTTTAACATTACGTTTAATCGATGGCGTTAAGTGGTTATTTTCTGGTAACTCCGGCCGACGACTTTTTATGGCTCTTACCAAAGCAGACACTGATGTTGCTGCCTTCTGCAGCCCCATTGTCGTTAAGTCGATTAACTTGAGCGTCGCTGCACCGGTTATATCCATTAGTTTAAACCAGGATAAATTGGTAAATAAGGTGAAACCACTAAAGAATAAAGCCAATAAAAGAAGCGTCGCACCAAGGAAACTGAATAATTGTTCCATTATTCCAGCGATTAAGTCACCTAAAATACCACCTGCATTAACAGGTAAATTGCTGACAATGGCATGGTCATGCAAACTGGCTAGCCCACAACCGGCGCTTAAAGTCAGAAAAAAACCAACGCTACAGAATAAAAAACCACGCTGATCAAAGGGTTTATTTTGACGTGCATCCTGAAAGATTAAAAAGCCGGAAAACGCCAGCATAATTGGGAACAAATAAGACCAATAGCCAAATAAAGTAAGAAAAACATCTGCAAACCAGGCTCCCATGGGGCCACCAAGGTTAGAAATGGCCCCATCAATAACACCACTGCGAGACCAGCCTGGATCTGCAGGATGATAACTTACCAGTGATAAAACCATGTAGAGAGCAACTAAACCGAAAACAAATAAGGCAGATTCACGTAAGCCGCGTTGAATATGATCGCTGACAGGGGTTGTCTCTGGCTGTTTTGGCTTAGCCTGACGACGTCTTTTAGGTGCCTGCATTCGTACTGAGTCTTGTAGTGAGTTCAATGTTCATCTTCTTTATTAATACCTTATTGTAAGATACTAAATAAACTAGAATTTTTCAAGTTTGAGACAAGCTTTAATCTGCCAATTTCAAGGCCGGATGAACCACTTCTCCATCATTTACATTAATAGCATCGCTAATTTGCTTATTTTCTGACCAGTTTCCATCTTCGACTAATGCGCATATCGTATGGACATAAGGCAAAATCGCAGATGCTAAAGCCTGGCTAGCAGTTCTTGGTACTGCTCCGGGTATATTAGTCACACCAAAATGCAAAACCTTCCCATGGAAATAAACCGGTTGTTCATAGGTCGTTGGCTCAATTGTTTCGATACACCCACCTTGATCAACAGAAATATCCATGACCACACTGTTCGGTTTCATGCTCTCTACCATCGTTTTTGAGACCAGATGCGGTGTTTTAGCACCTGGAATCAGTACTGCTCCAACTAACAGATCAGCCTCTTTCACAAGGGTTTCAATCACTTCATTACTTGAAATTTTTCCAGTTATATTGGATGAAGACTGCTCAAGATTGCTCAATCGCTGCTGGTTAATATCAAGCACTGTCACCTGTACCCCAGTGGCTGCCAGCGCTTTAGCTGCATGTGCACCTGCTACCCCGGCACCCAGCACAACGGCATGGCCAGTATCAATATGGCTGTCAGCATTCATTTGCTCATCCAGACCACCAAACAGAATACCCTGTCCACCACGGTACTGGTATTGCAAGGTTGTACCCATCTGGGCCGTCACCCTGCCAGCGATGGCACTCATAGGAGCCAATAAAGGCAACAGGCTCTGTCCCGTTTGCGAATCTTGCTCAACAACTGTTTCGAAACCAATGGCTGTTAAGCCAATCTCACATAATTTCGCCATCAACTCTTCATTTGCTGCCAAGTGTAAAAAGCAAAACAGGATATGGTCATCACGATAAAAACCCCACTCTGATTCGATAGGCTCTTTTACTTTTACAATTAAAGTCGCATTTTGGTAAAGCATTGCGGTGGTCGGCATCAACCGGGCACCGGCATGAGAATATTCATTATCGCTATAGCCACTAAGCACACCTGCACCCAGCTCCAGGTACACTTCGTGCCCAGCTTCAGTCAGGCTCTTAACCGCATTTGGTGTAAGGCCAACCCGCCCTTCTAATGTTTTTTGTTCTTTTGGAATTCCAATTCGCATTATCGCTTTACCCGTTTGATTGCTTTTCGTAACATAACACTTATTAATTTCATATTTTCTAAAAATACACCAAGTTACCCCGTCAAGGAACTCAAAAGCTGACGTCAGGTCGTAAGTGTAGATTTTTAGTATGTAAACTTAACCAATTTGTTGCCTCCGGGAGTTGTCATGAGTGAAACCAAACATTGTCGTCTATTAATTTTAGGATCAGGTCCTGCAGGTTATACCGCTGCAGTCTATGCTGCACGTGCTAACCTCGAACCGGTAATGATTACCGGAATGGAACAAGGCGGCCAATTAATGACTACAACAGAAGTGGATAACTGGCCAGGCGATGTTGAAGGTTTGCAAGGCCCGGCACTTATGGAACGTATGAAACAACACGCTGAGCGTTTCAATACAGAAATCATTTTTGACACAATTAACAAAGCGGACCTTTCGAAACGACCTTTTACCCTAACCGGCGACAGCGGCGTTTACACATGTGATGCACTAATCATTGCAACCGGCGCATCTGCTATGTATCTTGGACTGGAATCAGAAGAAGCATTTAAAGGACGTGGCGTGTCAGGTTGTGCAACCTGCGACGGATTTTTCTACCGTGGTAAAGATGTCGCCGTTATTGGTGGTGGTAATACTGCCGTAGAAGAAGCACTGTATTTATCAAACATTGCCTCACATGTAACCGTTGTGCACCGTCGCGATACCTTCCGTTGTGAAAAAATCCTTGCCAAACAAATTATGGAAAAAGCCGAAAACGGCAACATCACTATTGAATGGAATAGCAACCTCGATGAGGTTCTTGGTGATGACTCCGGTGTGACTGGCATGCGCTTAAAACATAACGATGGTTCTACAAAAGAAATTGATCTGATGGGTATCTTTATCGCTATTGGCCACAAACCCAACACCGGTATTTTTGAAGGCCAGCTTGAAATGGAACACGGTTACCTTAAAGTTGAAAATGGTTCTCAAGCCAATGCAACGCAAACCAGTGTCGAAGGTGTTTATGCCGCCGGCGACGTCGCAGATCAAATCTACAAGCAAGCTATTACTTCTGCAGGTCGTGGTTGTATGGCGGCACTGGATGCAGAACGTTATCTAGATAATCTTAAATAAATGTCATTCCCGCGAAGGCGGGAATCCATTAATATATTGAAATTAAAAAATTAGATTCCCGCTTTCGCGGGAATGACGAACACGACAACAATTCACTCAACAAATGTCTTTAAATGTTTCAATAATCAGCGCTATCAATGAAGTTAGTGCCGATGACTGGAACCACCTTGTCGACAACGACAACCCCTTCGCCAAATTTGAATTTCTACATGCACTGGAACAACATCACTGTGTTGGCCAAACATTTGGCTGGCTTCCTCAACATATTATTGTAAAAGAAAATAATAAGCTCATAGGTGCAAGCCCGATGTACCTTAAGAATAATTCCTATGGTGAATTTGTTTTTGACTGGGCCTGGGCAGATGCATACCATCGCTCAGGCATTGAGTACTACCCAAAATTGGTAACCTCCATTCCCTATACACCAGCAACCGGCCAACGTTTTTTAATCAGAGACGCTAACCGCTACAATGAAATATCTGACATTATTATTAGCACAGCGATACAACATGCTAAAACAATGAAAGTTTCATCAATGCACTGGTTATTTACTAGTGAGCGAGATACAAAAAGACTGGACAAACATAATTTAATGTTGCGATTAGGCTGCCAGTTTCACTGGACTAACAATCACTACAAAGATTTTGATCATTACCTGTCTTTTTTTAACTCAAAGAACCGTAAAAAAATTAAACGCGAACGCAGACTAACTAAAGAACAAAACATTGAAATAGAAATCCTTAATGGAAATGAAATGACAGAATCAATGTGGGAAACATATCATCAGTTCTATTCTTCAACCTTTGACAAAAAGTCCGGCATGGCAACATTAAGTCTCGGCTTTTTTAAAGCAATAGGCAAAACTATGCCTGAAAATGTTGTTGTACTCTTTGCTAAACATAACAATGAATATGTTGCCAGTGCATTTTGTTTGCAGGGAGAAAAAACACTGTATGGCCGCCATTGGGGTTGTAATAGTCACTTTAATAATTTGCATTTTGAATTATGTTATTATCAGGGACTGGAGTATTGCATACGTCATGGATTAGAACGCTTTGAGCCCGGCGCGCAAGGCGAGCACAAAATTTACCGTGGCTTTTTACCAACTAAAACCTGGTCGGCTCACTGGGTTGCACACCCTGAATTTGATACAATTATTCGCAAGCATGTTCAACATGAACGTGAAGGCATGCAATACTATATTCAAGACATGCAAAGTCACTCTCCGTTTAAAGAAAATCCTTAATAATAATGTCTGCCCCCTATTTACTTTCAGATGAGCATTTAGATCTTTTCCCAGACGTTGCGCTGGCGCTTAAAGAACCAAATGGTTTAATCGCAGTCGGTGGTGATCTATCTCCAAAGCGATTACTTGCCGCATATAGCAAAGGCATTTTCCCCTGGTACAGCGATGAACAACCGATTATGTGGTGGTCACCTGATCCACGCGCTATTTTATACCCGGATAATTTTAAAGTTTCACGCAGCTTACAAAAAACTCTGAATAAAAATATTTTTCATGTAACCTTCGACACAGCATTTGATGACGTAATTTTAGAATGCGCAAAAATACGTAAAGATGGTTTTGGCACATGGATTACAGAAGATATGATGCAAGCCTATCGCGAGTTACATGAACTAGGATACGCACATTCGGTTGAATGCTGGCACGAACAAAAATTAGTCGGTGGCCTTTATGGCCTCTCACTTGGACATGCTTTTTTTGGTGAATCGATGTTTACACGAAAAACAGATGCATCAAAAGTCGCGCTTGCGTATCTGGTACAGCAACTGAAAGCCTGGCAGTTTGATTTTATAGATGCACAAGTCAGCTCAGAACATATGAAAAGTTTAGGTGCAACCGATATACCACGTAGACAATTTATCCACGAATTGCAACAAACATTAAAACTATCAAGTCGTATTGGCTGCTGGCATTTTGACTATAATAACTAGATACCAGCGAGGTAATTAAACCGTACTTCACAAAATTTACTTAGCAATTAGACAAGTTAAATAAAAACGACTAGCTTTATTATTAATAAAGTCATAACAAGATAAAAATGAACCAATATTCAAGTCAACAAATTGAACAACCAGAGATTCTCAATGCACTTGAGTTTTGTATAACCAATAAACACGAGTGTGGTTATCTACCCGAGCAATTGGCAACTACCCTGTTTGTTAATCCAGGCATCACTTTACAACAAGATCATTATAGTTTTCTTGCGACTAAAGGCTTTCGTCGTAGTGGCAATAATATTTATCGTCCACATTGCGAACAATGTAGCTTATGTATTCCAGTCAGGCTGGATGTAAACAAGTTTAAACCCAGCAAGCAGCAAAAACGTTGCAAGAATAAAAACAAAAACATTACCGTCTTTTCTCACCCGGCACAGTATAACGAAGATCATTTTCAACTATATTCTCGTTATCTACTTTCACGCCACCCTGATGGAGGTATGGACCCTTTATCAAAAGAAGCTTACAGGGATATTATCAGTAGCCAATGGAGCCATTCAGAACTGCTGGAGTTTCGAAGTGACCAGAAGCTGGTTGCAGTTGCTGTCATAGATAGATTAAAAGATGGCCTTTCGGCAGTTTATACTTTTTTTGATCCAGAACTGCCTGGACTCAGCCTGGGCATACTTGCAATCCAGCATGAAATTGAACTTGCTCGCAAACGCCATTTGCGTTGGCTTTATCTTGGTTACTGGAACCCCGCGTCACAAAAGATGTCATATAAGGTAAGGTTTCAACCCTTGCAGTATTTTGTAGATGGTCAGTGGCAAGCTGATAAGCCGGTTTAATACGTAATATAAGTATTTTTATTTTTTAAGTGTTTGTATTACATCAACTTATAGATTTAACAAAACTGCAAAGGAAGCCGATAATAGAAATAACGTAAACATTAGATTGAAGGGCCTTAGTTACTGGCCTGTTCCAGAACCTGAACGTTGGAGGAATCCATTATGTTAAGTTTCTTATTTCAATTAGCTAACAATTTTGAACGCGAACATGGCTACCGCCCTAATGTGCTCTATCTAAATCAAAGCCACTTTATCTCTCTTAAAGAAGCTCTAACCGAAATTAATGGACTTGATGCCCTTACTCAATTTCTGGGTATGGAAATCGTGCTATCAAATGAAGTGTGCCAGCCACACCTTGCGTGGTCTCCAGTTGAGTGGAAACACGCTGTCGAGGTGTGAATTCGCCTCATTTGGATAAAAAACCCAGAATATCTGATTTTATTAACAAAATATCGCCTTTCATCTTTGAAAAGTTGACGCTTTTAGGGCATTATTGCGCGCTTGGAAAACACTATGAAGTAAGGCAAGTATGGCGAAAGAAGAACACATTGAAATGGAAGGAACGGTAATTGATACTCTTCCTAATACCATGTTTCGAGTTGAACTCGAAAATGGCCACATTGTAACAGCGCATATCTCAGGAAAAATGCGTAAGAACTACATTCGTATCCTCACAGGAGATGTAGTTACAGTACAACTTACACCCTATGATTTAAATAAAGGCCGTATTACTTTCCGCGGTCGATAAATACCTGCCTCATTTAACCAAAAAGGCCACAACATTTCTGCTGTGGCCTTTTTTTATGCTCGATGATTTATCTTTTGAACAATTAAGCTGTCGCTTTTTCCTTGCTGGTTATTTCAAAGGCTAAGGCATCATCATTAACATGGATGTGAACACCACCACCTTGTGTTAAGCGACCAAATAACAACTCTTCTGCCATTGGTTTTTTAACATGCTCCTGGATGATTCGAGACATAGGACGTGCCCCCATCTTGGGATCGTATCCTTTTAGAGCTATCCAGGTTCTTGCCTCATCATCAACCGTTAAGCTCACACCTTTTTCTTCAAGCTGTGCTTCAAACTCAAAGATAAACTTGTCCACAACTCGGCCAATCATATCCGGACCAAGCTGGTTGAACTGAATGATACTGTCTAATCGGTTTCTGAACTCTGGAGTAAAAACTTTTTTGATTGTCTCCATCGCATCAGTTGAATGATCCTGGTTCTGGAAGCCAATAGAACTTCGGTTTAAACGATCAGCACCTGCATTGGTTGTCATCACCAAAATAACATTGCGGAAATCTGCCTTGCGGCCATTGTTATCCGTTAAGGTACCATGATCCATAACTTGTAATAACAGATTGAATACATCCGGATGTGCTTTTTCAATTTCATCCAGCAACAGTACAGCATGCGGGTTTTTATTAACTGCCTCCGTTAATAAACCACCCTGATCAAAACCGACATACCCCGGAGGTGCACCGATTAAACGAGATACGGTGTGTTGTTCCATGTATTCAGACATATCAAAACGAATTAACTCAATACCTAAAATACGCGCTAACTGACGTGTTACTTCAGTTTTGCCTACACCCGTTGGCCCTGCAAACAGGAACGAACCAATGGGTTTTTCAGTATTGCCTAAACCGGAGCGTGACAATTTAATTGCACTCGACAAGCTATCAACCGCATCATCCTGTCCATATATAACAAGTTTTAAATTGTTGTCCAGACTGCGCAATGTTTCTTTATCATCACTCGAAACAGACTTGGCCGGTATACGTGCAATTTTCGCCACAATGGCTTCAATGTCTTTCACGCCAATGGTTTTCTTGCGTTTTGAAGCGGGTTGTAAAATCTGATTCGCACCAGCTTCATCAATAACATCAATCGCTTTATCCGGTAAATGCTTATCATTGATGTAACGTTCGGACAGTTCAGCCGCACTACGTAATGCCTGATGTGTATAACGCACATGATGATGCTCTTCAAAACGGCTTTTTAAACCGGTAAGAATTTGTACACACTCATCAACCGTAGGTTCAGACACATCCACCTTCTGGAAGCGTCGTGCAAGCGCACGATCTTTCTCAAAAATACCCCGGTATTCCTGATACGTTGTTGAGCCAATACATTTTAATTCACTGGTTGCTAAGACAGGTTTTAATAAATTAGATGCATCCATCGCACCACCGGAAGCAGCACCCGCGCCAATAATAGTGTGGATTTCATCGATAAATAACACGGCGTTTTCTTCAACTTTAAGTTGCTTTAACACTGCCTTCAGACGTTTTTCAAAATCACCACGGTATTTAGTGCCAGCAAGTAACGCACCTAAGTCCAACGAGTGAATAACATAGTCTTTTAAAACATCAGGTACTTCACCATCAACTATACGTTTTGCCAGGCCTTCAGCTAAAGCTGTTTTGCCTACGCCAGCATCCCCGACAAAAAGTGGGTTATTTTTACGACGGCGACATAAAATTTGAATGGTACGTTCTACTTCATGTTTACGACCAATCAGCGGGTCGATTTTACCTGCCATGGCAAGTTCATTTAAATTTGATGCAAACTGCTCAAGGGGGCTCGCTGCCTGCTCTTCTGCAGGCTCTTCTTCAGTAGCAGCATCATCTGGCTCACGAGAAGGCCCTTCAATTTTTGATATACCGTGTGAAATGTAATTAACAATCTCAAGACGAGAAATATCCTGTTTTTTAAGGAAATAAACCGCTTGTGACTCCTGTTCGCTAAAAATGGCAACCAGTACATTCAGCCCATTAACTTCCTGCTTACCTGATGACTGTACATGGAACACCGCACGCTGTAATACACGCTGGAAACCTAATGTAGGCTGCGTGTCACGTTCATCATCTTCAGGCAGTAATGGTGTAGTTTCATCCAGAAATGCAGTTAAATCCGATTTTAATGTTTCCAGATCCGAACCACATGCTGTTAAAACTTCGATAACGCCTTCGTTTGTCATAAGTGCCAGCAGCAAGTGCTCTACTGTCATAAACTCATGATTTTGACTACGTGCGTCTTTAAACGCATTGTTTAACGAATCTTCTAACTCTCTGCTTAACATGACAATAACCTCTTAACCGTCTACTTCCATTGTGCAAAGCAATGGGTGTTCATGCTGTCGAGAATAGTCATTCACCTGTGCTACTTTTGTCTCAGCGACATCGCGTGTAAACACGCCACAAAGTCCCTTTCCCTTGCTATGCACATTAAGCATGATATGTGTAGCAGTTGGACGATCCATTGCGAAGAAAGTTTCAAGCACATGAACAACAAACTCCATAGGAGTATAATCGTCATTTATGAGCAAAACTTTAAACATTGGTGGACGTTTTATTTCTGGTTTTGCCTCTTCAACGGCAAGACCAGTATCATCATGTGTACTGTGATCTGTGTGATTTGTCATATATTCAGTTTACCTTAAATTCGAATAATCGTGCTAGATAGTAAAATTTTACAAAATTTTCCAGAAAATACTGAAAATTTCAAAAATTTGTCTATAGTTATGATTGATGAACATGGGCGTGCTGTTTTTAATTGGTTGAGCACTGGTTAAAATTCCCCATTATTTCAACAAGTTATTGCAGATTATATATCAAGGAGGTTGGGAGGCATGTCTTCAGGAGTAGTTAAGTGGTTTAGTAATTCCAAGGGGTATGGATTCATTGCACCCGAAGAAGGTGGAGATGATATCTTTGCGCATTTTTCAGCAATTGAAATGGAAGGATATAAGACCTTGAAGAAAGGTCAGGCAGTTGAATTTAAGTGCACAGAAGGCCCAAAAGGCCTGCATGCAATTGAAATCACAGCCGGTTCATCCAATCAGGACGATTCAGGAACTGCACACTAGATACACCCTTAATCTTTCAAATAAAACAAAAGGCATTACCCTTACAAAGGTAATGCCTTTTTTAGTGCGAGTTATATTGTTAAATATTACTCGCACTTATGCAGCATAGGATATTCTGCGAGTGCCCGTTAATTTCGAAGAAATTTTTACGGGCACTTATGCAGCCCAGAATGTGCTGCGGTGTGCATCTTCAAATATTACTCGCACTTATGAAGTGCTAGTGCGAATGCACTAAGCTGTTACTGCTTTTTTATTTTGTTGATTGAAACCACATTATAAGCAGGCTTCTCGATTAACTCCGGCCTGGAGATATGGAACCCCTGAACATAGTCAACACCAATCTCTTTTAAAACATCATATGCTTGTTGATTTTCAACAAACTCTACAACTGTTTTCTTGTTTAAAGTTGCACTCACATCATGCATCGCCTTAACAAGTGCATGATTTAATTTATTGTTCTCAATGCCAACGATAAATGAGCCGTCTATTTTAACGTAATCAACTGGAAATTCTTTTAAGTATGAAAAAGAGCTATAGCCTGCTCCAAAGTCATCTAATGCTGTGGCACATCCCATAGAACGAATTTTATTTAAGAAACGAATTGCATTTGGAAAGTCAGAAATTGCAACATCTTCTGTAATTTCAAAAATAATTTTTGCCGGATCAATTGAAAAAGCTTTAATGTTTTCATCAATGGCATCAAAAATTTCATCATATCCAACAGATTTTGCTGACAGGTTAATTGAAATACAGGGTTTATCATCACCTTTTATGGTCGTATCCAGAGCATATGATTCAAGCGCATGCTTAACTACCCATTTATCCAGCTCAGGCATTAACCCAAATCGTTCTGCGGAATTTAAAAAACCTGCAGGCATAATCAGGCCTTTTTTGTCATCCTCCAACATACGAATTAAATATTCTTCAGCAAATACACTACCATCACTTGCATTACATATTTTTTGTCGGGCAAAAACAAAGCTATCATTCTGAATCGCATTTTTTATACGCTGCGACCAACCCATCTCTGCATACAAATCATCGACTTTTTCTTTGTCTAACGCTTCATAAACATGAATACAATTCTTACCTTTATTTTTTGCTTCATGACACGCAACGTCAGCTCGAGAAAGTAGCTCATCTTTATCTTGAATATCAGCTGACATTTCTGCAAGCCCGATAGAGCAGCCCACATTAAAGGTTTTACCTTCTTCTATAAATTTATACTCATCAATACATTGACGATATTCATCTGCCAATGTGACTGCAGCATCAATTTTTATACCCTGAAATACCAGAGAAAACTCATCGCCACCAATACGTGCCAACAAATCACTCTTACGCATTCGGTTATATAACAACTCTGTTATTTCTTTTAACAACCTGTCACCGGCCATATGCCCAAGCGTATCATTAACAAATTTAAAATTATCCAGATCTAAAAACATACATACGATATCGTATGAATCTTTACGATGCGCGACCTCAATAATTCGTTCAAGGCTGTCTGAATAGTACTGGCGGTTATATAAACCAGTTAATGCATCATGCTCAGCCACATGTTGCAAATCTTGCATCAGTGACTTTTGTTCGCTCACGTCCTGAACAATTAAAATGCACAGAATTTCTGCACCAACTTGCATCTGACTAACTTTTACCAGCAACGATGCGGAGCGCTTGTGTTCATTTGCCGCTTGTATTTCACCTTCATAGTTATGATGGATAGCATTGTCGCCATGGAAGA